>Ga0207152_1006_pt1 | contig 44656 bp, 39 predicted proteins | sample Alteio_BWMinHeat_30_FD_153590 | JGI IMG/M metagenome (GOLD analysis project Ga0207152, IMG submission 153590) | Enriched cells from forest soil in Barre Woods Harvard Forest LTER site, Petersham, Massachusetts, United States -... | ecosystem: Environmental > Terrestrial > Soil > Temperate forest >... | reverse complement strand
CTTCCTCGCAGCAGATGGTAACCTTTCGGGCGCGAAGCTTTATGGCCCACCGCTCGAATACAAACTTCGGGTGCCGGCATTTGTTAAGTCGGGCGCGTCCGTCTCCCTCGTTTCGGTCCGGTTCTCCGAACTACCTATTCAAAAGTGGCACCATTTCTCGAATGAGAAGAAAAACGATCTCGGCATCGCGAAAAATGCAGGCGTGTCGATCGTCCGGGCCGGCAGAGAAATTGACTATGGCTGGTATTTCATGGGCACAAAGCGCAAAGAGAACTACGATGACTGGTGGCGATGCGAAGTCGCTTTTACTCCTGAATTGGATGAACTCTTTGGGGTGACGCACAGCAAGCAAAAAATCAATCCCACTCAATTGCTCTCGTCGATTCTCACACCGGAAATTGAGCGCACCGCTCGTGAGCTAAACAGTCGTGTCCGCAGCAAATTCACGAGCATTAAGGGACAAGGCGTACGCGGTCGCGCGTTAAACCGTCTGCAGGCACGTGACCACCTGCTTGAACCCCCGCGATCGCTGCGCGAGAGTTCAACCCTCAGTGACAAACTGCCGGGATTGAAGCTGCTGAGAAAGCGCAACGATGGAGTCCACGGGTTACGGTTCGCAGTCACTCACAATCCCGAAGAGAACAACCTGTTCTTTTCAGCCCAATTGCGCGACGGGCTGCTATCGCTGAATATCAATGAATCCCATCCCTTCTATTCCTGTGCATATCGGCAATTGGCTTCGGCCGGCACTGTCGGAAACCGACAGGATGGGCTTCATTACGTTTTGCTGCTGCTCATTTCCTGCGCCAGAGCGGAGTGCCTCGTAAATGGGCCAAGAGTCCGTGAGATAATGAGGCGGTTTCGCCAAATCTGGAGTGATGCGGTGGCAGCTTTCTTATCCTAGAGCCTTATGTTGAAATGTGTGAATCAAGCCATTCCGATTACTCCCGATGTCGGCCGTCTTCAGGCCAAACTGGCTCTTTTCTGCCGATGCCTCAGACGTGCATTTCATTCCACGGACAACCTTGCCGACCAGGTTCGGAAGCTGCGGGTCGAAGCGTGCGGATACCTTGAGCGACCGACGAGCGACGAACTCCGGCTGATGCTGGTATGCAACCTGCTGCTTGATCTTACATTGCATGGATGGTCCGTCGAGAACCGGCGCTCGCAGATCGTACTGCTTCCCCCCGACAAAGATGACGGGTCCCCCGTCCTTCAAAAGGACCGAATTCGGCAGAAACACCTGATCGAACGTGATGCACAACTCAGTGAGCCGTCCGTACAGGAGTTCATCAAAGGGATGGAACGAAGACGGCTTACGCCCAAGGGCTGGCATTCCATTTATTCAGTGATTCGGGACGGCGAAGAACTTGCTCTCAGCCTCCGTCGAGCCGCTGGGCATCAAGATCCAGATGAGCGAACACACTGCCTAGCGGGAATTGTTGATCCATATCTGCAGTTTGTGACTCCAGATGCAGTTTGCTTCGAGACAGGACTGCGATTGAATGACATCTGGCGATATTTTCGCCATACATGGGTCAACATCTATCGCAGCGTGCCGGGGCGGAACCTCATGATTCTGGTTCGTGACCGAGCGGTTCCTGGTCACCCGGTAATTGGGATTGCAGCTCTGGCGAGTTCAGTCATTCAGCAGTCGATTCGTGACAAGTGGATCGGATGGGATTCCGACACTGCGGTTGCTTCGTTGGCCGCCGATCCCAACAGGAAAACCGTTCGTTGCTTCCTTGGACAACTGCGAAGCTTTCTGAAAGGAATTTACATCACCGATCTTATTGAGGATGGCTTGCTGACCCACAAGGACCTGAAGGCAACATCTCCAAAGGTAATCGCGAAGCTCCGCGCGGAAGCCGTAAGGACGATTAAACGACATCGCAAAAGTCCGGAAAGCGCCGCTCACAAGAGTAGCAAAGCACGTACCAGCAAAGATTGGACTGCTCTGGCTGAAACATACTTGTATCGGAGCAAACGGTGCAATCGGCTGGCGGCTCTCCTGGATGTCCAGAGAGTTCTGGATAACGCAAATCTTGAGTCTCTCTCAAGGAAAGAATTACACCGAGTTCTTCAACAGCCGAATGTTCGGGATGCATTGAAGCGGGTTGTGCGATTTGGCAAGGCAGAGCGGGTCGGCATTGACATGATGGACATAATGGTCTGCGGTGCTGTTGCGCCATACAACGCAATTTTGGGAGGCAAACTGGTCTGCCTGCTCATGGCCAGCCCCGAGGTCGTTCGAGCTTACGCTAAAAAATATGCAGATCACGTGAGCGTTATTGCTTCTGGCATGAAGGGGAAGAAAGTACAGAGAATCCCTCGACTCGTGCTGCTTTGCACGACGAGTCTCTATGGAAACGGATCTAGCCAATACAATCGCGTCAAGCTGCCCGCCGAGGTCGCTGGTGGAAAGACCTCCTTGTGTCTGCGGTACGAAGAGCTTGGAACAAGCCAGGGGTTTGGATCTTTCCATTTCAGTAAGGAATCCGTCCGGCTGGCAGATGCTCTGTTGGGTCGATCCAAACAAGGGAGAAAAGTAAACAGCATTTTTGGCGAGGGCGTGAATCCGCTGATGCGAAAAATGAGGGAGGCCTTGACTCTCGTCGGTCTGCCCAGCGACATGCTTCTAAAACACGGCAATCGACGCATTGTGTACGGCATCCCCTTGGCCGAGAACTTTCGACGATTGCTCTTGGGGCTCGAATCGAGACCGCACTACGTTGTTCCGCAGAGCGATCCACACACAAAGACATCGATGATCTGCACGTTTTGGATACGCCGCTGGTTGGCCCGGCGCATAGAGCAAGATTCAGTGCTCACTAGGGTCGCAAGCAATTGCCTCGCGTATCCGATTCACCATGGGGCACAAGTTAAGCTAACAGGAGACGAAGCGCCGGAGATGCTTAGCGCAATGACAGCAGCCGTCTCGTAGGTCTCGCTTAAAGTCAAAGAGAGGCTGCCATGCTGAATCAGGAGCGGGTACCGCTCTCACACTTCCTACAATAGATCGCTATACGCGCCGGCTTTGATGAGTCGTTCGATCTCGGCCTTAAACCTGGCGCCATGTGCCTCATCGGGATTGCCGTTCTCATCGTGCAGTTTCACGTGAATCATTTCGTGAAGAAGCGCGATGCGAGTCAAGCTATGAAACAGGGTGATGTCTCTGGATATAGCAATTAAGCGTTTCTCGGGAACGAAGCAGGCCACTCCTTTCAGGTTTTCGAGAACGGCGATCTCAACATTTTCCGGCTCAGGAAAAAATCGCTGCTGGTATGCGTTCGCCCATCGCGAGATATCGTCCTTTGAGGCAGGAGCTGCCACCAAGTTCCAGTCGTCATCAAGATAGTATTCAGTCATTAGCTGATCCTCTATACCCAGTTGCAAACCAATATTTGATCAACGTCCGGGCCAGGCCACCGGAGATAGGTCCCATCTGAATCATAGTAGACATACCAGCCCTGTGTGAGAAGGAGCGGCAGCCTTTCTTCGCGGGCGAAGCTCCCCACAATTCCAAGCTGAGCGGGATAACCGAAATCCACATTCTTTCCAATGCCGTACGCACCGGCAGGTCCGCTGGGAGGTTTGTCTGGAAGCAGTTCGAATCGCCTCTTTGCCGACACCCATTGAATTCGGCCGCTAAGCTCTACGATGGCCGGCTGTGAATTGCCAAAGCTGTGCACTTTCTCAATGAAGGACTTGGGGATGTCAACGATTCTTGCGGAGTCTATTTTTTTGAAGCTGAGATATTTACCCTTGTCCTCCTCAAGACTGAAGTCGGACTGCTCGTGCTGACGAGGGACGATCGGCCCAATCCGCACTCTTGCCCCAGGCTCAATGCAAATAACAGAACTCCCGGCTGATATGGCAGCCTTTCCCACGCGATCGCGGGCCTCAGCTTCGGCATCCGTCTTCCATTTCCTCAAGACTTCAACTGGAAATCGAGCCGGGTCATTGTCGACAAGCTTGGCGTGGTTCTGACATAGCCAGATCCCATTCCCAGGGCCAGAACGTTCGTCTGGTAGGAGATCCGGATCATAGCGTGGGCCGCCAGGCGATGCCGCTGTGATATGTGCAGCCACTCCCACGTTCACAGCCTTCGCTGGGTCATCCTGTGGGCCGCTTGTTATTGCCCGGCATCCGGGATCGGAACACCGGTTTGCGACCCTCGCCGCGAGAACTCTTTTGACTGCCTCGCTAAAATCGTCGCCCATTACACTCAATACTACCCTCTCACCCTCGACCTTCATTCGAGTCTAACTGTCCGAAATGTGCCACTTGGGACGACGTTTGGACCTCACAGAGGTGTGCTGTTTCTCACGGGTTTCGGAACGCCCCCAGTTTGGAGCCGATTTGACCGAAAGGGCACAGAAAGTCTGCCGCACAAATTTGTTACCGGTTCATGGTACCGGTCGACGTTGGAAGATCAATGATGACGCGAGGTTGCGCGAACAATCATGCTGACACAAAATCAGCTATCCGGCGAAGTTCCTGCAAATTAAGGTGAAGTCATCGCTGGGTCGCGCTGACGCGAAATCAGCATATCGGCGCAGAGAAATCGGGGCCGAAACCGGTAACAAAAATCGGTAACATTTTATTTGTTTTGACGGGTGTTCCAGCGTTGTCCTATGATGTCACCGAAGTGCATTGGGTGCTCCAAGGCTCCCAATAGACCTATGAAAAGAAAGGAATTTCCTGGGTAATCAGTGAACCCGTGGGAACTCCGCAGAATCGTCAGGCTGTAGTCTCTGGATCAGCATATCGGAGGAGCCTTCATTGGAGACGGATACCGCAACTGTGTACTTCCACTCCAGCAACTAATAATTATTTTCCCGCGGCGCTGCGCGGTGGATAAGACTCCGGGTTCCACTGGACAAATCGTGCGCTAGCTGCCGAGTTTCACTTTCACCACACACCACGGACTGGACCCGGTCTTAAAAATTCCTGTCTGTTTGATCTGAATTGCCACAGCGCCATGCGTGTCAACTTCGTAAGTGAACACCGATTGATCGCATTCAGCGGTTGAAGATATCTGATAGTTGGACGCTGGCGTGAAGCTCACTTTCACCGACAACGGATAGGAGAATTGGCAGAACCACGAGTTCCACCCAAAACTCGTCCAAGCTCCTCCTTCGTTTCCACATTGCGATTGGTCGATAAGACTATCAAGGTCTAGGGCAGCGCCATTGAAATTTTGGATCTGCTGTTGCGGCGGCAGGTAGAGGCACGCTGATGCGTCGGCTGCGCCGCAAAACGCCTTCATATCTGCAGGAGCCGATGCATAATCCGAAGCAGGTTCATCTACCGTCTGTAATTCGGTACCGCGGAGCGGCTCCGTGTTCACAGCAACAGGACGCTTGCTTGAAGAAGCCCCGGGTTTAGTGTTCACGGCAACAGGTCTCTCACTGATGAGCGGGCGACTTTGCTCGCTGATTACGCGCGGCTTCTGGTTGTTAAGATCTCTTGAAGCGAGCAAAGCGCTGGCATGGGCATTCGTGAGTGCTGTTATGCGCGCCTGGTGTGCGGCGCGCACCTCGCCCAAGGTAGAAATCTTATTCCATGATCGGATGAGTGTGGAATCCGGCGCCGTCTTAAGGCGCTGTTGGAATGAGAGTTGTTCAAGAGGTACCGGGGCGTTGTTTGCGGATTGCGCCACTCCCGGCGACGGCCACGAATTAAAACTTAGAACGATCGCGAAAGCAGCTAACCAGGACAACAAACGAGATGATTTTCTCATGATGGCACCCTCGGTTGAGTTTGACGATTCTCTCGACGTGCTCAAACTTCGCTACGCCGTTGGGGATGGTAAGGCGAAACTATATCACACACGACGGACAGCGGGAGTACTCGGAGGCACAGGACCATCAACTCAAGAAACTTAACGTAAAAAGGACCGCCGGCGCAAAGCACTTCGTGAAACTTACCCTCAGGCCAAGGTCCACACTTTACACAACGCGGGGCATGCGCCCATGTTTGCGCGGTACGACGGATATCTGCGGATGGTCCAGGATTTCCTAAAAATACAAGAGAGTAGCTAGTTCTCCTTTGATTCTTCGAGCTGATAGGTTGCCGCATGACACCCACTTGCGAATGCGACCTGCTGGACTCCGGGTGCATGGTCGGGCGCAGGGATAAAAGGGGCAAATGATGTTCATGACTTTTGCTTCCTCACCGGCCACGGTGAATCATACGAACGCTGTAGCCTGGTTGTCCCATTTTTATCGCTCCTCGAACGAGTCTGGTGAAGGGAAGTCTTCATGTCCGGCAAGCATTCCATTGCCAGAGTAGTTGCCGTGACGCGCATAGTTTCCCACGCGAGTTCGTGCAAACGGCCCTCGCACATGGCCCCTTTTTCCTAGGTTTGTAATCAGCCGATTCTTGTTTTTTACCTCTCCGAGGTAGCGGCCATCAGCGCCATAGACCTCATCATTATGGAATTGGCCTACCTGCAATCCGTAATAAGCAAAAAGCCGGTCATCTTGCCTATACCCGAAGCATTCTCCTCCCCAAGTCCAGTACCAGTCCATGTTCTCCCTCCAACGACTCCTCACTTAAACCATAGATCGAAGACTCTTTTCCCGAATGCTCCAAAAAGTGCACCGAGAAACGCGCTTACTACAGCAATGATTATTGTAACCACCATCTGCGATGCATATTTAAAGTCTTTCGATAACCCCGCTCGGGAAAGGCTTCACGAAGTCAACCACAGTATCGTTAAACGGAAAACGCGATTCGTGGCTCTGTAAGCTCGGGGACTTGGAGCGACATCGGGAGCAAATTACAGATGTAAGAAAAATGGAAGTGTCAAATCTCAGAACGGGAATGCTGTCCCACAATGGACTTGGCACAACCGGAAAGCAAGGAAAGATGTTTAATAGCACTCGGTAGCAATTACACTACTAGATAGAGGCATACGCTTTTCCCTCAAGGCTCTTTTTTTCTTGTTCATGTCCAACCTTCTTAAAGGCTACTCTCCCTGGCAATCTGGCATCCAAAATAGCTTAGCCGCTGCTGAATCGTAAGTTCACCAGACCCATCTCCTGAATTATCTTTTCCTCAAAGCGCGGCACCGGAGACTTACCATGGCAGCAATGAAACTGCTCTTTGTCGATGATGAATCTGGCATCAGGCTGACACTACCAATGATTCTGGAAAGACAGGGCTTTGAAGTCAAAACGGCCGCATCTGTGGCTGAAGCTCTTGAATTGATCAACAAGGAACGCTTTGACGTTCTCATTTCCGACCTCAATATTGGGCAGCCGGGCGATGGTTTCACGGTGGTAAGTGTCATGCGCCGAATTCAACCCGATGCGGTGACATTTATCTTGACCGGTTACCCGGACTTCGAATCGGCCCTGAGGGCTATACGCAACCAGGTCGATGATTACCTCACTAAGCCAGCCGATATTACATCACTCGTTACGGCGCTAAAGTACAAATTAGAGAATCGCCGGCCCATTCGACAGGTTGTCGCGCGTCGTGCTCCTGAGCTGATTCTGGAGAATTTACGCGAATTGCTGCAGGGCTGGATGGTCGCTGTATCCAAGGATATACAGCTTGAGAAACTGCCGCTGGACGCAAAGGAACGCATTAATAATTTCCCCGAGATTCTCGCCGGAGTCTGTGGGCAGCTGATGAACGGATCGGAGGACCTTGACGAAGCTACCACCGTTTATGCGGTTGAACACGGGATCTCCCGTTTCAAACATGGTTATCGCGCCGATCTGATTGTGACTGAGTCACGCTTGTTGCAACGCGAGGTCTGCTATTTCCTTCAGCAAAATCTTCTGGCAATTGACTTGAGCACGCTGATCTCTGACGTGATGAGCATTGCTGATTTGATTTCGGGCGCCACGGAGGAATCGATTCGTTCGTTCAATGCTCAATCGCAAGCAGCCTAGCCGCTGCAGAGCCAGTTGCGGATACCTATCTTGCCAGAATGCAACGTGGGCGCATGATTGACCATGCACTCCAGCAACGCGCCACTGAGATTGTCAAAATGTTTATGAGAGTTCTGCGATCGGTTTGCGTGGCTTTCACGCAAGCAGTCGCGGACATTGCCAAGGCACACACCTCGTTCATCCTCTCGGTCTTCTACGACGAGTCATTGCTCCTGACTGGAGAGATGCTCTTGCGAAAACCAGGCTAGTCGACGTCATGGCGATCGCATTGGCTATCGAACGTCATCACAAGTTAGCGCCTCATCATTTCTAGCGGGGGTTTAGCCAATCGTCGGTAGCCGTCTTTGCCCCCTTGTCGTTCGTCACTTCGATCTTTTCAAACGTGAGGGATATCTCCTCTGTCTCATGTGTATCTTTCCCCTCAGCACCCTTCCCCGCCGCTCCATGATTCTCACCTCGCTGGATAGCGGTGATCTGCGCGTTCGTGAGTTCGATGGTCTGGTAAACCTCTTCTTTTCCTCGGGAACCCGGGCGGACAAACTCAATCACCACCGACTCCAGCAGTTCATTGGTAGCGCGCGCCCGTTCGAGCTGAAATGAGGCCGTCCCCAATTCGATGGTGAACTTAATCGGTTTGTGCTGACGCTTGCCCGAGGCCATCCCCGTCGAGTTGTCGCGCGGCGACTGCACCTCGTGACTAATGGCAACAACGGGAATCCATTGGTTGTTGCCTTCTCGTATTCCTTGGCCTGTGATTTGTCCCTGTTTGATCCCCTTGATCTTCACATAGGCCTGAAAGACGGCATAGGCCGGGGACGACGCCAGCGTCAGGCACAATACTGCGCTCAACGAGACGCGCCACAAACCTGCGGTATAGCGCATGATTCTTCTCCTCCTATTACATAGGCTTCTATAGCGCCGAATTGTATCGCCGTTTACCTCGCCGGACAAGCGTTAGCGGCTGTCACGCAAATCTTCGAGGCGACACCCTTCCTTTCTCGCGCTAGTCATAGAGATCAAAATTGGAGAGGGGAGATTTGAGGGTGCTGTTGGGGGAGGATAAAGCGAGAAACTGCAATTCGTGGATAGATCTGTCAAACGTTGAAGAACGTGATCGCACCCCTCTCCGTTGTGCACAACACCTTATCCCAACTCCGGTCTAAATCTCAATGCTGCGAAGGGCTGCTTCCGTGCTCCACGTCTCGAATCGTGAAAAGCATTTCTCCGCGGTCAGTCGTGTATTGATAGAGCGCATGGCCATGGAAGAGAACTTCGGCGCAGGTAATCTTGTATTGGTCGGACGTATTGAGCCGGCCCTGATCAGTTTTCACTGGAGCATGAAGCGTCACGTAGGTCATCCCGGAGTCATGCTGATAGCTGCCGCTCTCACACTCTGCCATTAACTTCGTGCGTACTGTTGGCCTGAATACTTTGCACTGCGTGATTGTGGGCATCTGCTTGTTTGGGAATTACTCGCTCGGTAATCTCTGGCCTTCAGTCTACCTCACTCATAACTCCATGTCCTGTTCTGGCAGACTGCCTCCGTTCCTTTCCGCGAGCGCATTCTGCTGTGCGTCCCAGCCTTCGGCGCCCGTTGGTAGGAAATTCGAGATCCTTGGTCGCACCAGTTCTGGCAGTCAACCTTCCTCAACCACAAAGTTGATAAGACGTTGAGGAACGAAAATCACGCGCTTCGGCTCGCAGTCTCCAAGGTAGCGACGCACCGCTTCAGATCGCAGTGATAGCTGCCGCGCCTCGTCCTCTGTGATGCTCTGGGACACCTCGATCCGATCTCTCATTCTGCCGTTGACTTGCACCACAAGAGCGAACTTCTCTTCTCTAGCGATGGCCGGATCAAATGCAGGCCACGCTTGGCGGTGAATACCGTCCACATGACCGGGTCGCTCCCATAGTTCTTCTGCGGGATGTGGGGCAAACGGAGCGAGCATCAATACCAGATCGCGGATGGCTCCATCCCAGATTTGTCGATCGACGCAAGTGCTCCCTATCGAACTCAGCATCGATGCGAACTCCATCAACTGCGCGATAGAAACATTGAACACGAAAGCTCGATCCCATCGCCCACCCTTTGTATCGTCTGATGCCGTTTTTGCTGAACCGCTCGCCCTGTTGAGCGTCCGGCTCCGCATCCGAGGCCGGTTTCACTTCCGTAACCGGTTTCCAGACTTTATCCAGAAAGCGTTGCAGCCCGACCATGCCGTCGCTCGACCAAGGACCTGTGGGGCGCAAAACGGTCCGGGGCAAGGCGCTGGCCGTGGTGGCTGCGGCCTTAAAAATGTTTTTCAGATTGTGATTGTGGTTCTGATTCAGACCGCGGATCAGAACCGGCTTCTTGCTGCGGCGCAGTTCGCCCACGACAAACTGATAATCGGCACTGCTGCGCGCCTCCAGCGCCAACCCGCAGTAGGCGCAGAACTGGCGTTTTCCCGGATTTCGGTTCTCGGCACTTCGTGTTACGATCTGGGGCGAATCGCAGGGCATTGTTTGCGGAGGCTACCATGAGGCACTTGCACTTTTTCGCTTTAATTCTTGTTTATCTAATCCTGGGCGAAGCCCTGCCAACCGCCCAGACCCAAATTGGATCGGGAGATGCGGCGCCTTACAAGAACGCCAAACTCCCGGTTGAGCAACGCGTGCAGGACCTGCTGGGGCGCATGACGCTGGAAGAAAAGGTTGCCATGCTGAGCGGATCCAACTGGATGGAGAGCCAGCCCAACCTACGGCTTGGTATTCCTTCGCTCAAGATGGCGGACGGTCCGATGGGCGTCAGGTCCTGGGCAGGGAGTTCGGCCCTGACCAGTGCGCCGGGTTCGACGGTATTGAAAGTGACCAGCACAGCGTTTCCGGCCGGGGTGGCCATGGCCGCAACATGGGACACCGAGCTGGTACGCCGCCAAGGGCAGGTGATCGGGCAGGAGATGAAGGCGCTGGGCCGCAACATGATCCTGGGACCTACGGTGAACATCAATCGGGTTCCTCTCTGGGGAAGAAATTTCGAAGGCTACGGCGAGGACCCTTACCTCACCGCCCGAATGGCAGTAGCCTACATTCAAGGCGTGCAGGGCGAGGGTGTTAGCGCGACCGTGAAGCACTTCGCGGCCAACAATCAGGAGTATGAGCGGCACCGGATTGATGCAAGGATTGACGAGCGTACCCTGCAGGAGATCTACTTTCCTGCGTTCAAGGCAGCCGTCCAAGAGGCCGGTGTGTGGTCGGTAATGTCAGCCTACAACAAGTTGAACGGAACTTACTGCGCCGAGAATTCGGCGCTGCTGAAGGACGTGCTGCAAAAACAGTGGGGCTTCAAGGGTCTTGTGGTGTCGGACTGGGGCAGCACTTACAGCACGAGCGAAACCGTAAATGCCGGAATGGACCTGGAGATGCCAGGTGGCGAACCAATGAAAGCCTGGCTCAGGACCGACAGCACACGGGACGCGGGAAACAGCGGTGGCTGGCTAGTGCCGGAAAAGGTGCTCCCCGAGGTAGCGGCGGGAAAAATTAAGAGCACAGCCATTGATGACAACGTGAGCCGCATACTGCGCGTCCTGTTTGTCAGCGGGCAGTTCGACCATCCGCACACCGCAACCGCTGAGGTGGACACGCCTGGACAGCGAGCCTTGGCGCGCACCGCGGCCGGCGAGAGCATCGTGCTGTTGAAGAACACGGGTGACTTGCTTCCTCTCAATTTGTCGACGATCCATTCTTTGGCCGTCATCGGGCCCAATGCCGCGGTCGCCAGGACGGGAGGTGGAGGCAGTTCGCTGGTGCGCCCCAAGTATGCGGTTGCTCCTCTGGAAGGGATCCGGGAGCGCGCCGGCAGTAATGTACAAGTGAGCTACGCGCTGGGCACTTCCATGGAACGCGAAGATGCCAGCCAGGACACTCCAGAAACACGAGAGCGATCCAAAAACGAGGCCGTCGCGCTGGCGGCAAAAACGGACGCCGCGATCGTGATTGTTGGACGCTTTCCGAAGCTCGAAGCGGAAAGCTTTGACATCAAAACGCTCGACCTGCCGGCGGGGCAGGACGACCTGATCGAAGCGGTGGCAAAAACCAACAAGAACACCATCGTTGTAATCAACACCGGGGCGCCCGTCGCCATGAGCAGATGGATCGCCCAGGTGCCGGCAATTCTCGACATGTGGTACGGCGGGCAGGAAGGCGGCCATGCCATCGCGGACGTTCTTTTTGGCGACGTCAATCCCTCGGGCAAGCTTCCGGTGTCGTTCGTCAAAGAATGGAAGGATTCACCTGCTTACGGGCGCTATCCCGGCGAGGACCTCCGGGTCGAGTATGGAGAAGGCATTTACGTCGGCTATCGGTATTTTGACAAGCACAACATTGAACCCTTGTACCCGTTCGGGTATGGCCTGTCTTACACTAAGTTCGTTTACAACAATTTGAAAATTACACCCCACGTCCGAGGGGATCGACCGGTCGAAGTGAGCCTGCGGGTTCGGAACAATGGGTCACGTAAAGGCGCGGAGGTCGTGGAACTCTACGTTCATGACGGACATTCCAGCGTGGACCGTCCCATCGACGAGTTAAAAGGTTTTCGTCGGGTGGAGTTGGCGCCGGGAGAAACTAAGTCGGTTACTTTTTCCCTCGATCGGAGTGCGATGTCCTACTTTAGCACCGCAAAAAAAGACTGGGTCGCGGAACCGGGCCAATTCGATGTGTTCGTGGGAGCATCTTCGCGAGACATCCGCCTGAAGGGTAGCTTTACTCTGGAGCACGATCTGCCGCGCTGAGCCTGCGTTATAGCGACCGCCCATTTTCCCGCGACATCCTGGGGTACAAATCTGCAGATGCAGGTCATGGCTGGCTGATCTTCGCCCTGCCGCCGGCAGAAGCCGCATTCCACCCGTCCGACGAGAATGGTGTTCACGAACTTTATTTCATGTGCGACGATCTGAAAGTCGACATGGCTTCCGTGGCGAAGAAGAACGTTAAGTGCTCTGAAGTTCAGGAAGCGTCATGGGGTTCGATTACGAAGATGCAGCTTCCCGGAGGCGGCAAGATCAGCCTCTATCAACCGAAGCATCCCACATCTTTAGGCTTGAAATGAAGCGCCGGCCGCGCGACTTTCAATGATTCGACCTGTCCTGGTGTGCCGTGGATGATCCGCTGTTAAGACAGGCTCTATGGCAAAATCGCAGTGCAGGCCGGATCCATCTCGTCTAGATCCGGCCCGCATGATGCGTTTTAGAATTTTACTGCAATCACGGACTTCGGTCTGCTTCCTACCGTTTTTGGCGAATCCGGTAGCGGGGTCATCGCTCCTGCCGAGGTGAAAGCATACTCCGACACATTGTTCGAGCCAGGATGGTTATTGTTCTTGCTCAGGTTCGAAGAGCCGTTTGTCGCGTACAAGAAATGGTTGCTGAAATCGCTTGCCGCCTGGTTTGGACGGGTGCCGGAAGGCACCGGAGCGCCAGGCATGAGCTGGCCAGTGGACCTGTCAATTTTGAACGAAACTACGCTGTTTGCTTCTTCTTCCGTGCCAAACAGAAGCGCGCCATCGTTCGAGATCGTAAGGGAGCTCAGTTCAGTACCTGGCCCCGGTGATGGTACCGTGCCAATCAGGGTCAACTGCCCCGAATCGGAGACTACGATTTCGTCCACCTGAGCATTGGCATCACAACTCGCATAGAGGAAGCGTCCACCGGCAGGGTCGGCCGCCAGTACTGGCTGCTCAAAGTCCCCGAAGCAAGCATTGGGATCATTCGGACTGGTGAATTGATACGGGGTGCCGATCTTAAACGGCGATCCGGAAACCTGCGAGCCAATCGAACCATCCTGGTTCAAACCGAAAACATACACCAGGCCGCGATACCACGAATACAGAAAGCGGCTCTGGTGATCTACCGCGATAGCCCCGCCTACCACCTGATTCCCCTGCGAAGTGATAGTTGAGACCATTTTCAAAGAGCCATCTGAGTTCACCGTCCAGCCGGCGATGCTGTTGGAGCACGAAATACCCCCGGAGATGCTGGCGCACACACTACCCGATGTGTACAGCGCATTCTGCTGCGAGTTGCCTGCAAGACGGAACCAGGGTCCTCCTTTTGACGGGCCTGTATTGACAGATGTGAGACTCCCAGTAGCGGGATCGATCTTAAATCCCGCGATCCCGCTCGAAACTGCAGTCGCGTCTGCGAACAGGAACTGTCCTACGACAGCCAGCGTGTTGCCAGCCGTCTGAAACGGATCACCTCGGCCTGACATCTGAAATGGCGAACCAGGAACTGCTGAGAGCGTTCCATCGCTATTGACCTTGAACCCGTCAATCTGCAGATTATCGCTGTCGCCAATGTAGACGTACTGACCGCCGCTGACGGTTCCGCCGCCTCCACCCCCGCTGCCCGAGCCGCCGCCGCTATTTCCCGAAATGCCCGGCGAGCCTGCAGATTTGGGTGTTGTAATTCCGCATCCTGCAAACAGCAGGAGAATAGATCCTAAGAAGATATTCAATAATACGAAAGCCCATCTTCGGTTTATATTCATGTTTGTCCCCTAACCCTGAGCCCTGGAACCCCATGTCAATCTTCTTAGTGTGGGCTTCAGTGCATTCAGGGGTTATGTGTTTGTTCTTGTACACAGGGATGCACCCGCTCGGTTGAGGTTTGCAGGGCAACACTGGATAATTTGAGAGCAGGAACCCACATGCGCGCTGGCTTCGTTTGCCCGGTCCTCAGCATGGGCATGGTGGTGTCATCGGTGGCGACCACGTGCGATTGCCGCACCCGCTCGGCCATGTCCCCGCGCCAAACCGACTGCGTGGCGCGGGAGATCTCAAAACCTTGCCGCTCGAAGATGTCTTCCAATCGGTAAAGTGGTAAATAATCACTGTTGGACTAAACCGCTTCGCGGTATGGGTAGTGCCAGCCGACTTGTGCGGTCTTCAGATTTGTGGGCAGGGATCGCCTGCCGATCCTGGTTTTTCTCTTCTTTTTTTGGTCTGTCTTCTCGTGTGAGTTCCTTTGCGAAAAGATGAGATGGCTGCTTATGGCAGCAATCTTGTTTTGCAAAGGAGCTTTCGATGACATCTCTTCGTCAACGCATGATCGAGGACATGCAGATTCGCAATTTGGCTGTCAACACCCAGGACTCCTAGATCCAACAGGTCTCACTGTTTGCACGCCACTCTGGCAAGTCGCCAGAACTTTTGGGGCCCGACCGGATTCGTGCGTATCAGGTGTACCTGACGACCGAAAAGAAGCTGGCACCAGGTTCAATCACCATCGCTGTCGCGGCACTCCGTTTCCTGTATAAGGTCACGCTGAAGAAGACATGGTCCTTGCAGGACATCATCCCGGTCCCGAAAAAGCCACAGACATTGCCCGCGCTGATCCCATGTCTTCTGGAAGAATATGTTCAATGCAGTGGGTGGGAATCCAAGACCTATCCTTCTTCCGGACTTGCTCTCGTCGGAAACAGGCGAGAGAGCGATGGAGAGGCTCGCACTGATGCCGGTCTTTCTCCACTCTCGCCAGCCCCTTTTGCCGTCATAGCTTCCGCCATTCTGACCTGGGCTGGTCATGGAGCGCTGCTTGGTCCCAGTGCCGCTTTTCAAGATTGGAAAAGCCATGCCAAGAAAGGGCGTAAAGTCTATCTTACGATTCAGTGGGCGCGATCCTCCCCCCAAAGAGACTTGCCTTTGGCACGATAAACGGTGTCGGCCTGGAGCGAGCCATCGGTGTTCAGTTTCCCCGTGACTATCACAGACTGACCAACCTGCGGTTCCGTGGAGCGACCTTGCTCAATGGCTGGACTGATGTCCACTTGGAGTTCGCGGCCGTCACGGAGCTCGAGGACCACGCGGTTTGCGGCAATCGACTTGACGGTACCCCAGTACTGGGCGCCGGTTACGGCCAACGCCGTCAGGTTCGTACTGGGAAGGAACGGTTGCTTCAGAGGCAGTGGGTTCGCGGTCAACCCAAAGATCTGCACTTCTTTATTGCTGGGCACGAAGACGCGGCCGTTAGCAATCGTGGGAACAAGATTTGCATTGCCACCGGTGTTTGGCCAGAACCCCGCCGGATGCGGACTGGACCAAAGCAAGGGCAGAGTTGCTCCGGACGGAGTGGCGCTGAACGCATACAGCGTGACGTGATGGTCCGTGCCTTCCTCGCGTCCGACGGCCCAGATGACGGTGCTGCCGGGCTCAAGACCATTGGAGGAAACTGAAGTGAAGAAGCCTCCGTCCTGGTCAGTGTTGAAGCTGAGAACGGCGGAAGCGACCTGAGTAAGCGTCGGCACCGGAGTACTCGGGCCTGGTGTCCAGAGCATCAGGGTGTGTCCACCGCTGCTGACGACATTTTGTTTCATGGCGGCGGCCGTACCCGAGGTGAAGTAGGACGGACCACACCAGCAATCGCCCACGGCTACGTGACTGGGAACGTCGGTCGGATGGAAGCCGGTGAGATTGGCGCGATCGAAGACAAACATACGGCCATCTTTTCCGGCGCCAACCGCCAGATGAGGCAACCGGCCCGGCAGGTCAGGGACGACCATCAAGCCGCCGGAGCCGTAGTCCGTGTCTCCACCATCGAGTCCGTTCACGTCGGACGGCGTGAAGAACGAGTCAACGGTTGAGAGGTCGGCCGACATCTTGACGGCGCTTTCGGATATGTTCGTGGCGGAATTGTAAGTACCGGCGGCAGTGTTGCCGGTAATGAAATAGAGGTTGCTTTCGGTGTCGGCAGCAACTCCGTAGCCGGACATCCACACGGAAGAAAGATACATATCGCCGCCGGACGCCCGCCGATCGTTGAGCTGCTTGGCCGGAAGCGGAGCGAGAGTCGTCGGGTTCAATCCCAGGAGCCAGCCGCGAGAATTGGTGCCCCCCCCCAATCGCAAAAGCTGCCATAGCCGGCATACAGATTGCCGTTGGCCAGCAGGAGAGCGGAACGCTGGCGCTGATACGTCGCGTTGAAGGTAAACGTGCCGCCGCCTTGCACACTGTGGGTCGCGGCGACGGTGACGGGCGAGGACGCGTGTTCGGCGAGGGTAGAAAGATTCAGCGCGTGGATTTTGTGGGTCGGGGTACCGTTCTCCGATAAGTAGGTATCTACGAAGAAGGTCTGCGCGACTGGATCAATCACCCCAGTGCCGTTGATTCCGACGTTAGGCCCGTTGTTGCCACAACCTAAAGGCGTGGGGACGGGAGCGCCAAGATGATGGATGACAGTGGCGCCGGTCCAGAAATTCAGCGCGTAGACGGTGTTGTTTTCCGTGGTAATGAAGGTGACGCCGTTCACAACCAAAGGCTGCGTGTCCACCTGGTCGTCAACGGTGATGGTGGCAATGTGGCCAAAGGTAGCGGGCTTTACATTGAAAGTGGTAAGCGTTTTTTCCGTTGAGGTCCACCCGGTGCGCTGGGCGTCATTGTGATACGTCGTGACGTTGGTGCAACCGTTGTTCCCGCCGGCACAGACGGGACCCAGCATAATGGGAGGAAGCGGGAGGGCGAGTCTGGGATCGCTCCCGGTCAGGCGCTTCATTGGATCGCCAAAGGCGTGCATGATTTGTTTCGTGCCGCTTCCATTGTTGGAGAGCTTCACCACAACGTCCTGTACGTTCCAGTTGTCGTCCGTTTCGAAGACGGAGTTGTGCGAAGTCAAAGTGATCACAATGTCCGCGATGCCGAAAAGGCCGAGCGGCGAAGTAAGGCTCTTGGTTACCGTGTGGGTGGTATTGTTCCCCCAGCCGGGATCGCTCTGGGCTTTGAGAGTAATCACCTGGAGCGTTGCACCGTTGGCGGCGAGGAGAGTGGCCGTAGCGCTACTGTCGCCGCGAAGATCATCGCCGCCGGTGCCGATGACGAACTCAATTTGATCGAACATTCCTGGAGGTACAATTGGCAGGGGCGTCAAGGTGAGGGTTGGCGCGCTGTGGGTCAGGCGCGCCAAAGGGCTGCCCGAACCGTTAATAAACTGCATTGCGCCGGAGCCGCCATTGGAAAGCGTCGCAACGACGCTCTGCACGTTCCAATTGTCGTCTGTCTCCGCGAAACCGTTGTGCGACGTCAGAGTGATCACCACGTGGCCGATCGCTGAAGCCGCCCGGGCTGGACTGAGGGCTGCAGTGACCGTGTGAGAACTATTGTTCCCCCATCCGGATTGGTTTTGCGCCTTCAGAGTAATGACCTGAAGGGTCGAACCATTGGGAGCGAGCAGGGTAGCTGTCGCCGAACTGTCGCCGCGAAGGTCGTCACCACCGGTGCCGATGACAAATTGGATCTGATTGAAAGTCTGTGCATTGAGATGTTGTGGGCGAATCAGAAAACAAAGAAATCCTAAGGTGAGCAGGCACAGGCTCTGAATTGACTTCCGGTGGAGAGGAAGAGCGAACATTTGACCTCCTTCGACGGTCGCGAACTTCGGTTTGTGGCCCGAAATTGGCGTTTGCAGTCTCTGGGTAGTGATGTAAAGCTGAAGGTCGTTTCAGAGAAATGCGGACGATTCCTTTCCTTGGTTCGCCAACTGTGAAATCAATAGCATAGGTTCCTTCCTTGCGCGCCGTTCAAGAATAATTTCCCGTAAGGTCAAAAAAATGTGCGCTCCACAAGGCGTAGATCACCCGTTTGGGACCCACCCGAGCAGCGGTCGGCGGGCTCGGTAGCTGACGAGCGATCTAGATGGGTAAAGACCTTCCAGAACAGGACTTGTGGGCACCTTAGCGATCCGTTTCTATGAAATGCTGTTGGTGCCGCGGCGGCTGTCGACGCGTGGCTCAGCAGGAATCCCGCTTTCTGTATTTCTTCCGCTTACCACAACTGTAGTTTCTGGTAATCTTCGAGCGGATTTTCTCGCGGAAACCCAGGTTTGTTCATGGGCGCCCCGTTTCAGAAACTTCAATCAACTAACGGGCCTTGGGTTGATTGATCGTACCTTATCCGAAGTAAAAATCTACCATCGGTGTGCTCCAAGCTGCGTACTTGCTGGCGCAAATGCAGCCCATCTGACATTTGCGCCGTTCGATGGAGACCTCGATTTTGCCATGCGCTGCTGCCTCCCTGAGCCGGGCCTCAGCGTGGGTATAGGCGTTCGCACCTGACGGCACTTGTCTTTGTGGGTCATCAAGAATGATTCGCGCTCGCCGCTTCGGGAAGTCGAGCTTTCCCGCGGGGATATGAAGAGCGAGCATTCTATGGAGATCGTTGGCACTGAGATTTTGGGCCACTTCTTCCACACCCTGAAACCATCGCGCGCTATCGGGTTCGGTGTCGTACCAGTAGGCCGGGCTTCTTTTGGTCACACGGACTTCGGTGCCAGGAGGCAATCGGAGAAGAACATCTAGATCTAAAACGAATAAAACCGGTCCAAATAGGTTGGGCGCTTTGGTTTGCCCTTGCCGATCGTGGATGTCAACATGGGGAACAAAGATCGTGTTCCAAATGCCATACTTCCTGTCGAGTTCATCAGTGGGTTGCGCGGATTGTCGCAGCCTGTGCTCTTCAGCAAATCCACGAGATAATATCCCACCCTGCTGCAGATAAGTACAACTGGTGATCACCGAATTTGCTTGGTGAAGATGCGTGATTCCGATATGTTTCAAAACGTCGTAGATATCGCTTCCTTGCAACAAGAGCCACCCTTTTCACGTCTGCCCCAAAGCTTGACCGGGGAACTGCTGCAGCAATTTTATAACGGGGAGACCATTCAACTCCCTCCTCAGTCGCACACTCCACTGCAACTTGCTTGCCGTGCCGAGCGCAGCACGAATGCTGCCCCACGTGGTCAACACACACTCTCAGGGAATGTGTGGGTTCTTCAAGTCGGGCAATGATTCTTAAATACATCTCTAAAGCATGACGGTATCCAAACAGTACCGAATAACCACGAGCCTCTTTATTCTCGAGTGCTGAATCGAGAAGCGCATCCGCACATTGTCTGTAATTTCGGGCAAGCTCCAGAAAACCATCCATAGCGCCGCCGTTGGAACAAAAGGCCATGTGTCCACGTTTCATCAAGGTCCTCTGGTGGCTCCCGCAAGAGACAATGACCTATGGCGGTTCTCAGGGCACGAGTAAACGTGGATTCTGACGTGCTACAGATTGTGCCGATGAGATTCTAGCGGATGTCAGGCCGGACGTGGACAACGTGATGTCCTCGTGCCACCCCCGGCCCAGTTTGTTGAGAGCTGTTGGACTATCGCTCTAATACGATGTAGCGCTTACCTGGTTTGAGAATCCGGAAGTGGCTCCTCCTGTTCCTACCGCCTGCACTTGGAAAGTGTACGTTCTTCCAGGAGCGGCGTTCGGGAAGATCACGCCGCTAGTATCGGGCGAGACGGTTTCGAATGTGGTAAAGGGCTGGTCTCCCCAGGAGGACTGGATTTCAACATCGGTTGCGTTTGTGGCGTTGTTGGTCCAATTCAATTGAATCTGCGAATTGCCAATTGCTTGGGCGGTGAGGTTAGAGGGCGTGCAGAGCCCGGAGCCGGTCTGCCCGCAGGCCGTGTTGGAGAACGGAGAGGTAGCGCCGTTGGCTCCAAGAGCACGGACCCGGAAGGTATAGGGTCGTCCTGGAGCCGCGTTAGTGAACTTCGCCCAAGTGGGAGGAGGAGAAATGGTTTCAAAGGTGGTGAATGGCTGGTCTCCCCACGAAGATTGAATCTCAACCTGGGTCGCACTAGCATCGTTGTTGGTCCAGTTCAGGAGAATCTCGTCATACGATTCTCCCTGTGCGGTCAAGTTAGTGGGTGCGTTCAATGGCTGAGCAGAATTTAGAGTAATGCGGGCGGTGACGCCAGTGGCGTCGAAGCTCTGTTCGCCATTAGTCTTCAAGACGAAATCGACGATCGACTTGTCGTGCACTGATATGTTCGGTACATTGTACGGCACAACGTTGCTGTTTGTGAGGAGCTGCTGCGGGTAAACCACATTTCCATCGACATAGATTGTGAAATATGTGCCGGTACTTTGAGAAACCGGTCCTGTAAGCGTGCCTGACAAAGTGCCCGTGCCGGACACATTGCTAACCCATCTCCGGACAGTGCCTACGCCGCTTGCCGGATGCATCTGATCGATCGTGATGAATGGATATCCGTCCGAATTAGTCCAGCGATAGTTGTCATTACCCCAAATCATCCGACACAGCGGAGAAAAGGTCGTAGGATCGTAGGTTCCTGAGTTGATTGTTCCATACGACCAGCCGTTTACTCCTTCGACGTTAGAGAATGAGCTTAAAGCAGGTCAGATATGTTCCGCGATCGAACTCTTTGTTGCCCGCGTAGAGCCAAGGGATGTGATGCCAGAAATACAACGGTTCAGTGACGATGCGGAACCAGCGCGGATCGTCATGCGGCCAGTCGATTCGGTCGAGGATCATCCGCACGATTTCGGGATCCCCTCCACTGGCCCCAAAGCGGAGGATTTCGGCAGGATCGGCCTTGCCGCGGGCGAGCATCTCGCGGACAAGGTGGGTCTGGCGGTAGAGGGTCGCGGTGTCAGCGGTAACTTCACCGCCATGACGTCGGAGTAGATCCACCATCTCCCACTGCTTGTGGCTATAGGCACTGTGGACGGCAGAGCCGCTCGAATCGACATGTACGTTAGGGTCGGCGCCGCGCGCGAGCAGAATTCCGGCAAGCTCGCGCCTGCCAAGCGCAGCGCTGGTCCACAGCGGATAGCCTTGCGAGTATGCGATCCAATCGCCTTCGCCTTCCGATACGCGCTCGTTGGGGTCGAACCCGCAATCGAGTAGGAAGGCGAGAATGTCCCGGCGGTTGTGTTCGACTGCGACGGTGAGAAGACCGCCGCCGTCCCAGCGGATGGGGTTGGTCAGGGTTCCCGCAGCGTGCCGTGTGCGGAGCCATTCGATATTGCCGTCGGCGACCGCGGCACGGAGATATTCATCACCTCGAGTTTCTCGTTGCTCTTCAACCTCCGATGCCTTTTGGCGGCGCTCTTCGTCCTCGATGACCGCAACGATTTCGTAGTATCCTCGGTCTTTGGCGAGCATCCAGGCGGTCGTCGCGTCACGATGTGGATCGATGCCCACACGCGCGTTCGCGCCGTGCTGCATCAGCAGACGAACCATTTCAGGCAAGCGATTCATGACCGCGAAGTGAATTGGCCGATGCTCGTCGCCGTACGACATCGCCATATTGGCGAGTTCCGAGCGAGTCTCAAGCATCTTGCTTGCCTGAGCCACATCGTTCGCGCGAACGGTATCGGCAAGGCGTCGAACTGTGACGCCCTCGACGTATGCCTTGAGCTTGGGCCAGCTTTCTAATCCATAGCTGCGGGCGAGAACGAACTGGGCATCATGCAAGGCGAAGGTCGTGCGATCAGCGCGGGTATAGTGGGCCTGGACCTCCACGGTAGCTTCCGGTTCGTCAGCGAGGAAGGCGTGGAGGAGTTCCTTCGCTTGGCGTTTCAGTTGATCGAGGTCGGGATGCTCATGCATCCGCCGGCTGGGTAATGTACGACTCACGTGAGCTCCTTTCTGTTGCGCCCGGTGTCCGCTAGCCTGGGCAGAAAAGAGTTCAGCGATGCGATTGCTTGATAGGGCGATCTCAGAAGGACGCAGTCCTTTCCGCGGACACGGCGGCGCTCTGAAGGCGCCAGAAACATGATAGCAGGCGTGCGTATAGCTGGGGGGAGCGCGACCTCCAGCCGGTGCTCCAGCTTTGGATCCATGCTGGGCAGCAGCCAACAGCTTTTTGCCGTCAGGCATCTCATGCTGCCAGTTCCCCTCCAAAATGAAAGGACGGTTACCGAATGAAGTTCCAGCTCTCTTCCACCACGATCATTCCCATATTGCTCGTTGCTTTCTTGCACCAACCTCATCTTGTCCATGCTCAAGCTACCATCACCTGTCCGTCAGGCCAATGGGACATGGCCGATGTCATGACAATGGATCAATCGCTCATCAATGCCAATTATCATCTGGCAGGCACGCACACCGACTTCACCACCGGAGCCACTTCGCCGGTATATGACAAGCCTTTCTTGCCCAGCACCAATAGCGGTTCGGGGGGAAAGCTTTATTATGTGAAATCATTTCAGAACGTAACCGGCCTGGGCGCGAATCCCGACGATCCTAGCGGGCTCTACGGCTATCCCTGGGACATCAATTTATATGACGCCAATTATCTTTACCTGTGGATCACCGAGCAAACATTTGCCGAGCCGTGGGCTTATAAGAGATTCAATTCCGGAAGCAGTGATTTCTCCATGCGTTTCGTCAGAAGATGCGTGTCTCCTGGAGACGGCAATACAAGCGTGATCGTAAATCCTCCGCCGGCCGACAATAGCGCAAATAATACCCAGTTTATTATCCAACCAGAAACGCCGACTGACAGTCCGTCCGACTGTACGGCTCAGAGTAGGACGACGCAGCTTGGTTGGAATGTAATGCAAGTCTTTGCCGATCAGACTAACGCTCTTACGTTCTACGATGATGTTCACGGAACGAGCTCCAATATTGACCTGCTTCCAGTGAGTTATCGCTATAACTGCAGCAATGGGACACCAGGTCCTGCGGATTGTGGAGATAAGGAAGAGTTTGACTACAACAACACCTATGGCTTGGTTGTGTGGAAACACTGGCAACTGCAGAACGGCGGCATGGTCTTAGTCGAGCAGAGCGTGCACGATCATTTGAAGCCCGACGATGGTAACCGAGGCGCATATTTCCCGTGTTTTTAACGAGGGTTCTGAAGCCGTCGCAGTTTAAGATTGCTGAAAAGTATGGGGCGCTGTGTAAAAGCGCCCCTTAACTTTTTGTTGAATACTTGAGGCTTTGCCCACAAAAGCCATCCTGCCCAAAAACTAGCCGGTTTGCCCAAAAATTGATTTTCGCGGTTGTTCTAATCGGTGTATTCGTAACTGGGATTACTAATCCTTGTAAAGCTGAAATCATTGGGATTCCACTGTGCCAAAAAGCCGGTGCGTCTTTCTATTCCGCTGTCATCTCGGTAGTGAATGAAACCAAAGCAGGCAACTGGGGAAGTAGCTGTAACCCCGCCTTGTTTAGCGATTTCATACAAAGCATAGAGATATATCGTTTCTTCTACGTGTTCATGTGTCCCTTATCCTTTTTCGTGAATTTGAGATTCGATGGTGCCCGAGACAACTCAGCTAAAGCCTCGGAATAAAGAAGAGAGCCGGTTATTTGATCAATGGTTATCGGAAAACCGGCGAAGCTCTGAATCGCAGACAGCTATTCAGAGTCAGTGGCCAGAGATGTTGGGTTCGTATAGCGGGATGGAATGACGAGATGCGCCAAGTTGCGCCAACATCGGCAAAAGATCATTTCTAGCTGCGCCATACCTTTCAGCCACTTAGCGGGAACAGCAAAATTCGATTTGGGTCCGTTTGGGTGAGTCAGCGATTTTACGCTCCGGCTTCGGTCCGACGTTAGTGGATCAGGTTACGCTAAAGATCTATAGCGCGAATCAATGACCCTTTTTAAGACCCTTATTGGGGAAGATATGATGTAATAGCCCTTAAAAGGTACGTAAGAATATATATTATTAATAGACCTAAATAAGGCTAAAGATTAGGCAATTACTTGACTATAGCCTCAAATGAGGATATTAATTGATGTATGATTGCAACAACGACGAGGGAGTGGGAGGCGGAACTCGGAAAGCAAATTCGCACCCTCCGACTCAGACTGGATCTCGATCAGAAGCAGCTGGCAGAACGGGCCGGAATTGCCCTTAACGCTGTCAAGAACCTAGAGACCGGAAAAGGAACCTCCCTACGTTCTCTCATTCAAGTTCTTCGCATCCTAAACAGAACGGATTGGCTTGGAACACTCGCACCTTCCGTTTCGATCAGCCCGGTGCAAATGCTCAAGACGAAGACGCCGCGACAGCGAGCATCGCCACGGCGGATGAAAACCAAGAAGGCCTGACGGAGCCAGATCGTGTACCGAGCTGTTCATGTTGTCGAGGTTTTCATCTGGGGCCAGGCTGTCGGGGCAGTAGCGCTCGACCCGAAGCTTGACTATTACGCTTTCGAATATCTGCCAGCCTTTCGCGAGTCCGGCGTCGACCTAGCGCCAATCACAATGCCGATCGCAGCTGCTGCAGAACCTTTTGCTTTTCCGGATCTAGCGGAACTCACCTATCGACGGTTGCCGGGAATGCTCGCGGACGCATTGCCTGACGACTTTGGGAACGCCCTAATCGATGCCTGGATGGCACAGCAGGGCGTGAACAAGTCGCAGATAACTTCACTCGACCGTCTCGCGTACATGGCGAAGAGAGGAATCGGTGCGTTGGAGTTCAAGCCAGTACGCGGTCCTGGACGTTCGCAGTCGACGGCGATCAAGTTGTCGGCACTCGTCGAAAGCGCCAGACGTGCTGTGCAAGGAGAGATTGACACTGACGAACACGCCAAGGCCGCACTCATGCAAATCATTCAGGTCGGAACTTCGGCAGGAGGCGCTAGAGCGAAGGCTGTAATTTCTTGGAATCCGAAGACACACGAGATTCGCGCAGGCCAATTCGATGTTGAGCCTGGATTCGAGCATTGGCTCATCAAGTTCGATGGCGTCGGAACAGATGAACGTCTCGGTGTCAGCCAAGACTATGGACGGATCGAATATGCGTATTACTTAATGGCGAAGGCTGCAAGGATCGAGATGTCGGAGTCCAGATTGTTAGAGGAACATGATCGAGCCCACTTCATGACGAAGCGATTCGATCGCGACGGGAACAAGAAACATCACCTCCAGACCCTATGTGGCTTGGCACATCTGGACTATCGACAGAAGGCCACTCACGATGCCAGCCAGCTACTCATGACGATTAACCGCTTGGGGATCGGATACTCAGGTATGGAGCAAGCGTTCCGACGAGTCGCATTCAACATCATGGCCGCCAATTGTGACGACCACACGAAGAACGTCTCATTTTTGCTTCGTGAGCGTGGAAAATGGGAGCTCGCTCCAGCCTACGACGTCACTCACGCCTACAACCCGAAGGGAGAATGGACGTATCAGCACCTGATGTCTGTGAACGGCAAGTTCGCCGATATCACATGGGACGATCTTATGGTTGTCGCTGAACAGTTCGGGGTCGGAACGGCTGCCAAGGTGGCCACAGACGTCAGTGATGCCGTTTCATCCTGGCCAGATTTCGCAAAACGGGCTAAGGTGAGCCAGTCTGAAATTGCTCGCGTTAGGCAACACCACGTTCTTCTTTCGCGCTGAGCGGAGAATGCGACCCAGTTGGACAAAAGCAATTGGCCGCTACTCGTGAGGTACTGAAGCGCGACCCGTATTGCCCCAGACATTTCCAAACTGGTCGAATCGAAGCTCGCCTCAGCGCGGGGTTCACCCCAATGATCTGTGCCATAACTGTGCCTACGGTTTGGAACAGTATGCGCTAAAGTGCCACCCTTTTCAATACCACGTGTATAAGCATCCCTGCGGGCTTGAGTTGGAGGTAAGTTATTGATTTTGCAGCGAGAAGGCCGTGGTTTTAACCTACGCCGTCCGTTAACTCTGGATCAGCATATCGGGGTTCGAATCCCTGGGGGCAGCCAATTTAGAATCAATCACTTATCGCTAAATTAGCCCGCACGGAAGCACTTTTGAAAAGTATCAAAAAGGCCCACATTGGCGCATAGTGGCTCGAAGCGCACGGCACACCTATGGCACACCTCGCTGGCCATGCCTTCGAACCACCACCGTTCGATTCGTAGTAAAGTTTTCTTATAGTGGTTACGGTCAACATCCCCGATGAACTCGCTGCCCAGGCGAAGGCACGCGGCTTGTCTCTTGAAGCTTACGTCCAGGAGATTTTGGCGCAGCAGCTAGCTAACGGCGCATCCAGCGGCGGAAACCCGGCAGCCCCGAACGTTAGAAGAGATTCGCATGGCTCGACTCACTGGCTCAGTTCTCGGACAAGATTTCCCCCTTTGCCTGAGGCCATTTCGCGCGAGTGGATTTACCAGGATCACCATTAAATGGCGATTGCCTCCGTGCCTGGTCTGATACCAACACCCTTCCACGCATGACACGACGCTCCGATCCCCTCGCCCAACCCGCCAGTCAAAGCAACCGTGTTTCACTAAAGGGTTACCACCCGCTTTCGAGACAAACCCTTACGAACATAAGACCTTCCCAATCAATCGGTTACTCCTGGTCAGGCGTGCGAGAACGTGCAAAATTAAACTTGAATCCATCTTCCAGTTCATGAACTCCGTTCTGGAGGATGTATGCCGGGTTGAGTCCTCTTCCCCAGACAGCTTCCGCCGTCGATCCGGAATTGACTAACGACTCCGAGTTCAAAAGGATCAGAGACCGGAGCCGTAGACCTGCGTGGTCACCAAAGTTCTGTTTGGGATCTTATATCTATCGTTTGCCATCGATGTGGCTGCTATTTTCTTTGTCTACGTTTCCTGCAGCGTGCGATGAATTCCAATCTCGGGAAGTCCAACGACCACCAACCAACTCAACAACCTCATCTGTGTAGTACAGATTCGTGCGTCGGACGGACACCACGATCGATCTGTACATCGCAAATTTCGGACACCGACCATTTTGTTGCGAGAGAACTTGGGTGGCTCATTACAAGGCACCTCTTGCTCACTAATGCCCTGTAAGTCCGCTACTGACAATTGACAATACTGAATGAATTGGACCAAAATTGTAGGCCTATGCCTGCTTCCAAGTCCCGCCAGGTATTACCGAGCAGAGGAGAGATGCGCATCTTGCGCGTCCTGTGGGAGCTTGGCGAGGCGACCGTCGAGGAAGTCATCAATCATGATCGGGCATCTTCTAAACCGAACTATAAGACGACGCAAACTCTGCTTCGCATCATGGAGCAGAAGGGACTGGCGCGGCATTTTACTCGTGGCCGCGTGTTTGTGTTTCAACCGTTGGTAACCCGGGAGCAGGTAGGCAGGTTGTCGGTACGCAACCTTCTGGAACAGAATTTTGGCGGTTCGCCAACCGAGTTGGTGGCCAACTTGATTGAAGGCGCTCGCATCAACAATGCGGAACTTGAGCAATTGGAGCGTCTCATCAAAGAGTACCGCGTCAAAAAGTAAGTGCGGCCGGTTCGTTCCGCATCCTACGGAAGCAAATGCACTCTGATCTGTATCTTCGCATCGCCGGCCTGCTGGCCACGTATGTTCTGCAAATAACCATTGTTTATATTTGTTGTCTTGCGCTGAGCCGGCTCTGCGACACGCCACGATGGCGCTTTGTTTTCTGGCAGACATTCACGGTCGGGGCCGGAGCATACTGGCTGGCTGTTTTACGCGCTGGATTTTTCCCTGGCATTAACAGTGCAAATAACTTTCAGCCTGCCGGCAGTCTTTTGCCCGAACCGTTACAAATCCCCGGCAGATCAGCGCACATGATCGCAACCGCGGAAACAGTGGTTGCCTGGCTCTACCTGGGATGCGTAATTTTCTTTCTGCTTCGCCTGGCGGCGAACTATCTTAAAGTCTGGCTGGCATTGCAACGCAGCACCCACCCTGAAGACGGGATCTCAAAACTCTTCTTCCAGATGCGCCGGGTTATGGGTCTTGACAACTGCGAGCTGCTGATTTTGCCGGGCCTGGCTTCGCCGGCGGCGGCGTGTTTCTGGAGACCGAAAATTCTGCTGCCCGCCGGCACTGAGCAACTTGGAGACGAGAACGCAATGGCCGATGTGCTCTGGCACGAGCTGGCCCACGTACGACGGCGGGATTATCTGTGGGCTTGTGTCAGCGATCTCATCCGCTGTTTTGTTTTCTTTCATCCTGCGATTTGGCAAGCCAGAAAGCAATTGCGCCTGCAACGGGAACTGGCTTGCGACCAGGCCGTTATTGCCGACCAGCCCGGCCATCGCGCGGATTATGCTGAGTGCCTTACGCGCTTTGCCCGATTTAAGATGTTGCAAGATGCCGAGGAATTAGGCATCGATTTTGCAGCATCGCCTTCGCTTTTGGCCATTCGCATAAATTCTTTGCTCAAAGAACCGCAGCGAAAGAGTTTTTGTAAAGAATGGATAAAGATGGCCACAGGATCGCTCGTGACCAGCCTGGCTTTCTTTTCATTGCCGTTCCTCGTCGTTGCGCTCGGCTTTGCTCCTCAGTCTGAGGCATTCAACATTGGTTCGCAAATCGCGACAGGAATTCATGGGAAGCAACCGCTTAAGTCTACAAAGTTTCCGCATGCACGACGCAGCAGTGGCAGGTTGCGAACCAATGTGCCCTCGGCAGATAGTCCAATATCCGCAGTGGAAGAAAGCGCTTATCAGGGCAAGCCGCCTTACACTGCTGATGGTGCGTCTGGCGAAACCAATCTTCAGGCAGATCAAGCCGATGCCAGCGGCCCCACCCCTTCAAGTACGAGCAGGCCTGTTTGGAGCGAAACCGCACCGAACACCAGCCCGAGTCCGGGCAAGCAGGTGACTGAAAAAATCCTTGTGGCGCTTGGTCAAATTATTGTCGGCGGACGGGACGGTCGCAAAGACGGTGACGATCGCCATTTCACCACAACCCCAATGCACCCTTAAGTTGTTTCGCCTGTTTGCACTTGAGCCGTAAGCGCCGCCCAAGTCTTAATAGATTAAGATATAATGGCCTCCAGCTTACAGGCCATTTATGTCCGAATCCAAACTCGCCACAATGTTTTCGCCCACCAGCGCCGTTAAGGGACCCGTAACTGGTTCAAACGCTGCTGAGCCTGCTCCGCCGCACTCCTATGCCCGCTATGTGAATCCACAATGGGTGCGGCTCCTGGAACTGCTGCAGATGAACGTGTCATACACGGAATGCAAAGGCGCGGAGTTGCATACCAGCACAGGAGAATGCATTCTCGATTTCCTCTCCGGGTATTGCGTCCACAATATCGGGCATAACCATCCCTACCTGATCGCGGCTCTTCAGAAGGAATTAAGCCATTGCGGTCCCGCGATGCTGCAGAGTCATGTGCCTGAACTGGCTGGCGACCTCGCCGCCGGGCTTTGTGCGCGTGCCGGCGGCCAACTCACAAAAGTCTTTTTTTGCAGCTCTGGCAGTGAAGGTGTCGAAACCGTGATTAAGTTCGCCCGTGCCCATACCGGACGCAACAAGCTGCTCTATGCCTCGGGAGCGTTTCATGGTCTGACCTGCGGTGCGCTCTCTCTGATGGGAAGCCCTTTCTGGCGCGAAGGATTTGGACCGCTGCTTCAAAACTCCGCCGAGATTCCATTTGGCGACTTAGTGGCCGTCGAAAAGGAACTGGCTGGCAGGCAGGTCGCTGCGCTGATTCTCGAACCCATTCAGGGAGAGGCGGGAATACAGTTGCCTCCACCCGATTATTTATCGCGTGCGCAGGCATTGTGCAAACGTTATGGGACCCTGTTTGTCCTGGATGAAGTGCAGACGGGCTTGTACAGGACCGGGAAATTTCTTGCCGCACACCACTATGGTGTTTCGCCTGACATGGTGGTCCTGGCAAAAGCGCTGAGTGGAGGCCTGATTCCAAGCGGCGCTGTGTTGATGACCGACGCTATTTGCAATTCTGTCTACAACTCTCTGCAACGCGCCATCGTCCATACCTCGACCTATAGCGAAAATGCGCTCGCCATGCGGGCGGGGTTGGCCACGTTGGAAGTTCTGGACCGGCAGGAATTGGGAGAAAGATCTGATCGCCTGGGACGATATCTTCGCGCAAAACTGCAAACGGCCCTTGCTGGATATGAAATGGTGAAAGAAGTGCGCGGTGAAGGCCTGTTCTGCGGAATTGAATTTGCTCCTCCAAAGCCGATGAGGCTGCGCGTTCCCTTTGAGGCATTTGGGAAGATCCATCCCGGGATGTTTGGGCAGATGGTCGTGATGCGATTGTTCCGCGATAAGGGAATTCTTACCCAGATTTGCGGGAACAATTTCCTGGTGCTCAAGGCCGCGCCTCCTTTGGTTGTTCAGGAACACCAATTGGATAAGTTCGTCATGGCAGTCCAGGACGTGATGGAGACCATCCACACCTCCAGCGCATTTTGGTCGACTGCTCTTGGCCTGGCGAAAAGGGCGATGGCGGTCTAGTGCTGAAGTGCGAATCTAAACTCGGTCTTTTGTTATTGCTCGCGGCAATGCTGGGGGGCGCCGCTGATGTGCCGGCCTCATCCGCCACAGCGCTCGACGCCGGATATCAGGACTTGTACAACCTTCAGTTTGATGCTGCCCATAGGACTTTTACGCAATGGCAGCAACAGCATCCGGATGATCCCCTGGGGCCTGCTTCGGATGCAGCTGCCTATCTGTTTTCTGAATTTGACCGGCTGCACATACTTCAAATCGAATTCTTCGCGCAAGACAAAAATTTTCAGGCGCAGCACAGTTTAGCGCCCGATCCGGCTTCCAGGCAGCATTTTGACGCAGCGCTGGATAAAACCCAGCAGCTTGCCGACACAAAACTATCCCGCAATCCAAATGACTCGAACGCGCTCTACGCCAGCGTGCTCATGCTTGGTTTGCGGGGCGATTACATGGCCTTGATAGAAAAGCGCAATCTTGCCGGCCTGTCTTACATGAAGAAGGCCCGTGCGCTCGCAGAAAGGTTGTTGCGGGTAGACCCAACCTGTTATGACGCATACGTCGCAGTGGGCGTGGAAAATTACATGCTCAGCCTGAAACCGGCTCCGGTGCGGTGGCTTCTTGAATTAGGCGGAGCCGAAGCCGACAAAGAGACTGGAATAAAGGATTTGCGCCTGACTGCGCAACACGGACGTTATCTCTTATCGTATGCCCGTCTTCTGCTCGCCGTTGCCGCGTTGCGAGACAACGACCGCAGAACCGCGCGCGGCCTTTTGCAACAGTTGGCCCAGGTATATCCCAATAATCATTTGTATGCCCAGGAACTTGCTTCACTGCATTGAGGTTATATGGTGGAGATTCACAGGAGTAGCGACACAAAGTGAAAATCATCAGCGCTGCAAGTGCTTTTCCAAAATATGTTTTTCGCCAGCAAGCGGTTACCGGAGCCTTGAAAGGCCTTTGGCGTGACCAGATGCAAAAACCCGAACTGTTGGACCGGCTTCATTCCCGTTGCGGAGTCGAACAGCGTCATTTTGTGTTGCCGCTCGAGTTCTATGAACGCATCCAGAATTGGGGACAGGCAAACGATTTGTGGATTGAAAATGCCCAGCAGCTTGGCGCTGATGCTATTTGTCGCGCCATCACTCCGGCCGGCCTGGCGCCGCGGGACATCGACGCTCTGTATTTTACTTCTGTAACTGGGATTGCAAGCCCCTCGATAGACGCCCGTTTGATGAACCGCATGGGGCTTTCTCCGAACCTGAAGAGAGTTCCGATCTTCGGACTTGGTTGCGTGGGCGGGGCGGCGGGGATTGCGCGCGCAGCAGACTACGTCCGCGCATTTCCCAACCAGGTTGCGGTAGTCCTGGCGGTTGAATTGTGTTCTCTTACCTGGCAGCGCGGCGATCTCTCGGTGGCAAACCTGATTTCCGCCGGATTGTTTGGGGATGGAGCGGCCGCCGTAGTCCTGGCGGGTTCCGAAGCTGGTCTTGAAGGCCCAGAGGTGATCGCAACCTGCTCGGCATTTTATCCCGGCACCGAAGACGTTATGGGTTGGAACATCTCGGAAAGAGGATTTGAAATTGTGCTTTCCCCGAACGTGCCCGACGTCATTGAACAACATCTTCGGTCTGATGTGGATGCGTTTCTCGGCGAACATGGACTGCGCCGGCACGACATGGCCAGTTGGATCATTCACACCGGCGGTCCAAAGATACTTGAGGCGGTAGAAAAAGCGCTGGAGCTTAAACCAGGTGAACTGGAACTTTCCTGGGAATCGCTGCGCCGGGTGGGAAATCTTTCATCCGCGTCGGTTCTCGTAGTTTTAGAGCAAGTCCTGAAACGCAAGCGTTGCGCTGCCGGCAGTTACAGTTTGCTGGCGGCCATGGGGCCAGGGTTTTGCTCGGAATTGGTTTTGCTGCGCTGGTAATGGCAATGACTTCGACCGATGCTTTCGTTGTTGGCGGCGGTCCCGCCGGCTTGGCTGCCGCGATTGCGCTGCGTCAAAAGGGTTTGAGCGCCACAGTTGCAGATTGCGCCTTGCCTCCCATCGATAAAGCATGCGGCGAGGGTCTGATGCCAGACAGCCAAGAAGCACTCGGCCGGCTGGGCGTGACCCTTGAGCAATATGAGGTCGGAGAATTTCGCGGCATCAGCTTTATCGGAGCTGACTCGACGGTGAGTGCTGATTTTCCCAATGGTATAGGCCGGGGAATCCGCCGCACGTTGCTTCACCGGGCGCTTTGCCAACGCGCGTCAGATTTGGGAATTCAAATGCTGTGGGGAGCGCGTGTTTCAGGCCTTCGCGAGGGAGCTGTTTTAGTCGACGCGAAGCCCATCCCATGTAAATGGATCATTGGCGCCGATGGCCACAACTCCCAGGTTCAGAAGTGGGCAGCACTTTCAAAGTTTCGCGACCGCGACCGCCGCATTGCCCTGCGACAACACTTTTCAGTCAGTCCATGGAGCCGTTACGTCGAAATCTACTGGGGAGACCGCGGGCAGGCATACGTTACCCCTATTAGTCCAAGGGAAGTTTGTGTAGCCCTGATTTCAACCAGGCGGTGGGAATCTTTCGAATCAGGATTGCTTCATTTCCCTGCACTCAAAGCCCGCCTGGCAAAAGGCGCGCCCAGCACCAAAGCGAAAGGCGCTGTAACCACTTGCCGTAGGCTTCGCTCGGTGTTTCGAGGAAATGTGGCCTTGATTGGAGAGGCTTCCGGTTCGGTGGACGCAATTACCGGAGACGGCATGGCATTGGCATTTCGGCAAGCGACAGCGCTCGCAGAAGCGATCGGGCAGGATGACCTGCGCATGTATCAGAGGGTACACGATGCGATAGGGAGCCGCCCCGCTTTTATGGCGAGAGCCATGTTGCTTATGGATAAGAGCGCCTGGCTTCGGGTGCGGGCGTTGCACACGTTCGGAAAAGAGCCCCGCCTTTTCCAGAGGCTGCTTTCCTTTCATGTTGGAGAAACCGGTGTGGCAGCCTTTTTGCGGCTTGGCTGGCAACTGTTCATGGCTTAAAGAGCCGCCGCACGAGACTTCTGTGAGGTAAACGTGTCGTTTGTCTGGAAAAGTGCAAGGCCGGTTGTCATAGCGATATTCGCGCTGCTCGCCGCAGCTTCCCCCGCGGTGGCGCAAAAGCAGATGCCGCAAAAGCAAGTGTTCACCGTCAATCCTGCTCAAAGCAAGGTTGATTTCACCTTGGGCGATGTTCTTCACACGGTTCATGGCACGTTTGCGCTTAAACCTGGGAGCATCGAGTTCGATTCGGCAACCGGTGCTGCCTCCGGGGAATTAGTCGTTGATGCCGGCAGTGGCGACAGCGGAAACGGGGCCAGAGACCGCAAGATGAAAAAAGAAATCCTGGAAACCCAGAAATTTCCCGATATCACGTTTACCGCCCGAAAGATTACAGGCAATGTTGCCTCTCAAGGAGCGTCGCAGATTCTGGTGGATGGATTGATGAACCTGCATGGCGACTCACATCCGGTCACGCTTGCCATGGAGGTCAACGTCAAGCCCGGCCTGGCTTCCGCTGATACCACATTTGTGGTTCCTTACGTGAAGTGGGGACTGAAGAACCCCAGTACTTTCCTGCTGAAAGTGAGCGACAAGGTAGATATCAATGTGCATGCGGTAGGTAAGCTAAATCCGGCAAATTAGCAGTGAAAATGACTGGGTGATCTAATAGGGCATTGCCCTTTCACGCCGGTAAGACACAAAATACACCCGACACTATTTGTCTTGAACTCTTCCCCGATTTGGATCCAGTGCTCGACAATCCAAAGTCGTGGACGCACCAAGAACATGAGCGGAAGCGGCATGCGGTCACATTGGCGGGCGGCCTCGATCTCGATACAATCGCCGGCTGCAATTCCAACTGCTTGCAAGCCACGGCCCATGGCAAACCCGCGGTTGTTGTAGCCTTGGATGCGCTGGTTTGCTGCAGCTTCTGCAACCCATCACCCAAAGAGGCCCGCGTCTGAACAGTCAGGTGATGTAATCACACAGCGATGTGGTCTTCGTCACAGCTCGATTGCCAGGAGAAGAAGATACTTAGGCTATCATCATGAATCGTCTTATCGACCAATTCATCTGGGATGAGATTCAGTATCTCGATCCGGAATTGACTAACGACCCTGAGTTCAAAAGGATCAGAGACCGGAGCCGTAGACCTGGCGTCGTCACCAAAGTTCTGTTTGGGATCTTGTATCTATCGTTTGCCATCGATATGGCCGCTATGCTCTTTGTCTACATTTGCTGCAGAGTGCGATGAATTCCAACGCCGAGAAGGCCAGCGACCACTATGATCACGGCTCAGGTACCCACTGATTTCCTTTTAGTTACATTGCCGATGAGATTTTCGCGCTGCACTGGTGCTACAAAATATCGGATGGCCCGCTGAACGTTTTCACTCAGTGAAGCTAGAATTACCATTCTTATATCAGGATGCATTCGCAACGATCGAATTATTTGTTCGCGGGAGATGTAGATCGTATCTGTAGCGCTCAACGCCCGTGCGGTAAACACATAGTTACGGTCTGCAAATCCTGCGCTTACCCCGATCAGGCTGCCGGCTCCCACGTGCTCTACCTGTGTGCAAATTGCCATCGCAGCAGGTAAGATACAATTCCACGCTTCCCTTCTGAATTAGGTAACAGCCACGCGCCGCGGTATTTTCTTTAAAAAGTGTTTCCCCGGCAGAGAACTTCCTGGGTTCACCTTTGGAGTTAGACTGCATGAAGAACCGCGCTAGTGCTATGCGTGTAATCTTGCGGTTCGTTTGAGATGGCATCGCAAAAGATTACGAGGTTGAAGTCACGCGCGTTGTGATGGCTGTCACCTATATGTGTGATCTGCATGTCGCATTAATAACGCCGTGTGCGCCACTTCAGTTCTAACAATCCCGCGTTTTTCCGGCAGCTTTGTAGGTTGCCAACACTTTCGTGCCCGGCCCAGATCACAGCCCCAATCTGAAACAGCGGTCGGGAACAAATCGACAAGATTCTTAGTAACCGTTCTGCCTTGCGCCAAGCCGCGCGCCGGCTGATCCGCCAAGGTGTATTAGGCGATTTGCAACAGACGTCTTGGGGAGGCTGGTTGGGCAAATACCACAACGAGGTGCGGCGAGCAGGAGAAGAGGAATTACAGAGGGAAAAGCGGCGCACGCAAGGGCGCTAGCTTCTGCTTATGGTTGTGAATGTTGCTGTCGGATTCGGTCAGGTGTACCTGATGTGCCAACGCCATGTCTTCTTGAGTTCCGGATTGCCCGTCATCCACTCGCAATCTGCTGCAGGCTCCAAGGGAAGCTTCGAACGTCCCACAAGCCGACTCCCCGGTACCAATCCGGCCAACTTCCGCGAAGCCCGTTTCTGGACCACCGTTTCAGGACGGCATTCGACACCTTTGGCCGTAGAGCTACTCCTCACGGTATTCCGCAGCTTCTAAGAACGTTTCTGTGCGGCGGTATGGAATTGCACATCTATTTCCGTCTGAGATGCCGGAAGTGTTGAATCTACCAGTGTCCGTGTCGGGTCCACCAGCAGCCAGGCTACGCCTCCCAGGACCGCCAGGGCGGCGGCCGTCATGAAGGCGGCGGTCCAGCCGAATTTGCTGGCGACAAGCGGGGTAAGCGAAGCAGTGAGCGCCGCACCGATCTGGCAGCCCAGGTTCATGATCCCCGAGGCGATTCCCGAGCGCGCGCCGGCCAGGTCCACGGTGACCGACCAGTAAGAGCTCTGCGAGAAGTAGAGCGCTCCCGCTCCCCCGGCAAGAATGAAGCTGGCGACCGGCGCGCTGTGGATCGTCGATCCGAAGGCGAGGAAAGCGGCGGTTGCGATGAGCGCGAGGAATCCGAGAGCGCAGCGGCCCACGCGAAGCCCGTATCGGTGCGTCATCCAATCATTCAGCACGCCGCCGATGAGGCAGCAGACCGTCATGGCCAGGAACGGCAGCATCGTGTACACGGCGCTGGTCTTGAGATCGAGGCCGCGCGCCTGCTTGAGATAGATATTGAACCAACTGAAAAAGACCCAGGCGACATAGCCGAAGGTGAAGTAACTCAGCGTCAAGGCAAGGAGATCGCGACTGCGGAAGAAGTTGCGCCAGGGGATCGGCGGCGCTGAGTCTGCCTGAGGCGGCGAAATCTGTTTGTCTGGGTGCTGCACGCCTAGGCGGTTCTCTTCAGGAGACGCGACCGGATGCAGTCCGGCCCGGATCGTCTCGCGCTCAGATTCCGATATATAAGGATGCTCGTCGGGCGTGTCGCGAGCGATCACATACCAGACCGCGGCGGCAATGAAGCCCACGACTGCGCTGAACCAGAACGAAGTGCGCCATCCCCAGCGGGCGATGAGTGCGGTCAGCAGCAATGGGGTCAGTCCAGAGCCGGCGCCGACGCCGGCAAAGATCCAGCCGTTTGCCTTGCCGCGCTCGTGCGCTGGAATCCACCGGGCGATAAATTGATTGGAGGTGGGATAGAAAAAAGACTCTCCGGCGCCGAGCGCAAAGCGGATCGCCATGAGCGCCAGCAACGCTCCCCGCATGCGCGGAGGGACAGCCGCAGTGAGTCCGGTGAAGATGCCCCACCAGAGAATGCCCAGCGGCAGCAGGCGGCGCGGGCCGACGCGTCCGGCAAGCCATCCGCCAACTACCTGAAACGAAGCGTAGCCCACGAGGAAGGAACTGAAGACCCATCCCAGCCGGATGTTGCCCAGATGATATTCAGCACTGATGGAACTGCCAGCGATCGAAATGTTGGTGCGGTCAAGGAAGGCGATGGCGCTCAGAAGAAACAGCCAGAAGATCAGGATGAAGCGCAGCGGAATGGGTGGCGTTCTGGAATTTGGCGTCGGCATTGCCGGGTTCCGCGCAGGTGGCGCACAAGGATTCTAAACCGCTGTCCGCGGATTATCGCTGCATTTTAACAATCCCAAAGCGCACGAGCTTCACGGGCTCTACCGGACTCGCCGACGATACGCCGGCACACGCGTCAGTGCGTTACATATCCCTTGCCCTGGCGCGTACTGGTTGAGACAGGCAAACCGTTTTGCCAGTCGATCCCAACGTACACGCGCGTATTATCAAGCTGGGGGAGCGTGCCAACGACCTGTCGCGTGCTTGTCGAGATCACGTTCCCTGAATCTCCCACCAGGACGTATTTTCCATCCAGCGTGTGACGAATCCAACCCTCTCGGGTGCAGTCGTACAGGCAGGGCGACTCGGTGCCGGTGAACCTGGTGGTCAGAGGGACACTGGCGATCAGGCTGGGCTTAATGGACGGCAGTCCACTCACGTCGAACACATGCGCAAAAGCATTGGCGGTGTCGATCAGATAAATTTCCTTTTCATCCGGGGAAAGTGAAATTCCGTGGTCCGGCGTGTCCAGACTGAAACCCGAAGGAATCGTGAAGCCGGGAACCGGCACCGTGAATAGCACGGCCCCCGAGGCGGTGTCGATGACCTGAAATCCGAACAGGCCAGTCTGTGTGCTGAACGCCAGGGTGTGCTTGCCGTTGATGGTGAATGGCCCCTCAGGCAGGTCCAGCCGCGCCTGGACCACCACGCTGTTGGTAGATGTGCTGGCCTCAACCAGTTCCGCCGAGTGGTGTGGACACAAGTACACGAACGCCCCATCAAGGCTGACCACGGTATCGTGCGGGCCGATCCAGCCGCTGTTGATGCTTCCTTTAACGTTTCCCGTCACGGCGTCAATGACAAACCAGGTGCCATTCCCCGAGTTCTCCCCGTCGGGCATGTAGATGGTGCTGCCGTCCGGCGATATGTCAAAGCTGTCGATCCCGAACGAGTACGTCTGAGTCCAGACGACCGTGTTGGTCAGCAAGTCGTATTTGAGGAGGGAACCGGGCACCGACACGTTGTTGCGACCGAATTGCCCGTAGGAAATATAGAGCATATGTGTGCTGATCACCGCTCCTATTCCGCGGACGCCCTGGACTTGAGGGATGCTTACGTGTTGCAGCAGTTGGAAACCGTTGTCCATGTCATACACGTACAGATTCTGGTCCGGGAGGACGTACTCGTAATGCGAGACGGTCGAGATGCCTACTGTCACGGTGGTCGATGGGGTAGCAGTCCCGCCAAGACCGGTTGCCGTGAGCGTGTAAGTCGTGGTCGCCGCCGGCTGGACGGCGAGTGAGCCGCTGGCGGCTACCGGACCGATGCCATTGTTTATCGAGACCGAGGTCGCATTGGTCGTACTCCAGCTCAGGGTGCTGGATCCACCTTGGGGGATGGTCGTTGGGTTGGCCGAGAACGTAGCTGTTGGCGCCGGCACGTTCTGGATGGTGAACGTGGCAATATCGACCTCGCTGCCGCCGGCCGACAGGGTTACCACTTGCGTGATCGTGTGCGTGCCATTAGCAACTGTCGTAGTGTTCCAAGGGTCCGCCAGTGAGCCCGCCGTGTTATTGACGCTGCCTGCGAAATCATAGGGCGCAACCGACTCGCAATGTCTGGCCGTGCCCGTCGCGAAGGTGTTATCAAGCCAGTAGCAGACCTTGCTGGCCCCGCTGGGATCGAAGTTTTGGAGGTTCGCGGCGTTGCTGGTGAAGACATAGGCATTGCCCGAAAGGATGGCGCCATTGAGGGCGACCGCGTTGCTGTGGTTCGAACTGGTCGAAACCGACAGAGCATACGTGGGGCCTGTCGAACTGGTTCCGGTTCCGGATAGAGTCGCCGTCTGCGGACTCCCTGCAGCGTTGTCGCTTATGGATAACGTCCCTGTCCGGGTTCCTGTGGCCGTGGGCGCGAAGGTCACGACGACGGTGCACTGGGCCCCGGCGACCAGTGTTGCTCCGCAGACGGAGGCGTCGCCATAATCGCCACTAATGGTGATCCCGTTGGTGTTGAAAGTCACCGTACCCGTGCCGCTGTTGGTGAGGGTCACGGTCTGGGTGGAGCTGGTGGTGCCTACGGCTTGGCTGCCGAAGCTAAGACTGGTAGGAGACAGGGATAGGGTCAGGTTCTGGTTCTGGATGGTGAACGTGGCAATATCGACCTCGCTGCCGCCGGCCGACAGGGTTACCACTTGCGTGATCGTGTGCGTGCCATTAGCGACTGTCGTGGTGTTCCAAGGGTCCGCCAGCGAGCTCGCCGTGTTATTGACGCTGCCTGCGAAATCGTAGGGCGCTATCGACTCGCAATGTCTGGCCGTGCCCGTCGCGGAGGTGTTATCAAGCCAGTAGCAGACCTTGCCGACCGCGCTGGGATCGAAGTTTTGGAGGTTCGCGGCGTTGCTGGTGAAGACGTAGGCATTGCCCGAAAGGATGGCGCCATTAAGGGCGACGGCGCTGCTGTGGTTCGAACTGGTCGAAACCGACAGAGCATACGTTTGTGCGTGCAAGGGGGAGGCAGCAAGCAGCCCAAACACCGCCAGACGCAACATCGCCACACGTAGTCTGACAGATCGAGCTCGCAACAAGGCACACGGAACGTTCATGTTTACACTCCGACTTTAGTTTTATGTCCTATTTCTAATTTTCACGCCCTTGTTTAATCAATGCTGCTAACCGGATGTTGGGTGTGCGTTAACCCGGTATCTTCGCCGGATTTCCTACTGCACCTCGATTCCGCTCACCAGCGACTTGTCTGTCACCGCGGTGAATTGAATCACGTACCCACCTTGAGCATTGGCGTTGGCTGTGAACTGCTGGATGACCGCTTTGTTCATGGCGCCGGCGGCGGCGAAGACATCGAAGTTGGTAAGCACCTGGGCGCCGTTGATTGACACGTTGAACCTGCGCTTGCCTGCGGCTGTCCAGAAGGTCTCCGCAAAGTGCAGCCGCACGGTGTGGCTTGATCCCGCTGTAAATCCCGGAATCGTGTAGGTAAAATTCCCGATCCGCGCCGTCTGATATGCCTGCATGGGCGCCGGACTGGTTACCCCGGTCAGATTGATCGTGTTGGCATGATTGATGGTCGTGCCGCCAGCGAAGTCGGTATCGGCCGCGAATGTGCCTACCGCCGGTCCTCCGGCATTGATGGCGACCACGGGCGGCGGTGGTCCACCATTCCCTGGCGTAGCGGAAACCTCGTTAGAATTAGCGCTCTCGTCAGCGCCGTTCTGTGCTGACACTACATAAAAGTAAGTCGTGCCATTGGTCACCGTCGTATCGGTGAAGCTGGTTGCGGTCACGCCCGATGCTACAAGCGCATAGTTGAGGCCGCTGGTCAAGGTCCGTTTTACGTTGTAGGTGATGGCCCCTGCCGAGGCAGTCCAGGAGAGAGCTACCTGATTGTTTCCCGCAATGGCCTTAAGTCCGGTTGGAGGCTGCAGTGGCGGCGGTCCATTGCCGGGCGTCAATTTCACGACGGCAGCAGTGGCGGGTGAGAGCGTCAGCAGGAAATTTCCCCCGGAGGATGTCACAGGCTTTGACGTCCCATTCCAACTGGCATCGTCCCCGATGAGTGCGCCACCCAAAGTCTCGCCGTCGGTCACTGCAACATTGTTGTTCGGCGCCTGGAGCAGCCACACTTCACCCGATCCGTAGTTGCTTCCGGGCTGAATGGTCACATCTGCGGTGGTGGCGCCGGAATCGTGTGTCTTATTGATGATGGTGACGAAGAGACTATTATCGGCTGCCAGAACTCCGTAGGCCGTCAAATTGACTCCGCCTGGGTTGCCGATGGTCACTGGCACGATGCGGCCGTGCCCGCCAAGATCAAACGCCTTCACGCCATAGCCGAGAGGATGAACGTGGTAACCGGTCGATGAAGTCTGGAAGAGAGCATAAGAGGTTGTGGCGCCGGAGACATGATCTCCAGTATGGAAGTTGATGCCAGAGGCCTGATGTGTCGCCCACCAGTACATGTAATCGAGGCCCCAGAGCGCCGAGGCAAAGGCGTTGCTGGCGCCAGGACAGCCGCCGCTGAAAAAATTGTTGGTCTCAGAGAGCCGAAAAGTAAGTCCGGTGGCCAGCACCTGGGACGCATAGGCATCATGGCTGGCTTGGTATTTGCTTACGAAAGTGGTTGAGAGCATCAAGTCCCTCGCCGCCGTTGCGCCGATGGCTTGACCGCTTCCCCCGAAATAATTGTGGCGTTGGGCCCACGCGATTCTGCCACTTGAGACGAAATCGTTGGCGTAGTTGACGACCCAGGAGGAAGCGCCTCCGGTCACATCGGGTCCGCAGAATTTGGCGCGCGGATTGCTGATGGCGGAGTAGTAGGCCTGGGCATCGGATCTGTACGTGGGATAACCGCCTCCGCCCAGATATACGTCGGGCTCATTACCGACCGCGAAGCACGCCAGGCTGGGTGAATTTAAGCTCAAGATGAAATTTGCCGTGGCCGCGTTCGCCTGCGGATCGAAGGTCTTCAGGCGCAGACCATAAATGACTTTTATGTTGGCAGCGTTGGCAAAATCAAACGCGCTTGCGATTTGCGCCTGGGAAGGCAGTGTGCCCGAGTCGGAGGTGTTCCCGCCGATGCGCAGGCTTTTGATTCCCAGTTGGCTGAACATTCGCAACAGCGGCTGGTTGGTGCTTCTGAAGTAGTTGGTGTTGAGCGTCGAGGTCTCATAGCTGACCCCGTTAAAATCATCAGGGATGGTGGCGCCGGGCTGATTAGGGTTGAGAGTGATGGATACCGTTGATTGGGCCCGTAAACTTGGGGACGCCAAGATCAGGAAGGCGCTCAAAATCAATATAAAAGAGCGAATGCACTGCTTCATTTTTTTTCTCCGTTGTGAACATCTTTGGCAGGTTCCTCCACCAATCACTTGAGAATGCCGTTGGTGAATGGCCTGCTTGCTCTATTCGTGGTTCCATTCGACTGAACTGAAACATACGTCTTCCTAACGTGCCTTTGCCATCTTCAGAAAATATTTGGGGTACTGGTGTTGCAGGGCGAGGTATTGTTCCCTCGAGGGTAGTAAGATTCCAACCCACCGTTGGCAGTGTGCCCAGCATTGTCTTGCTATGCTTGCTCTGTATGCCATCCAAGGATGAAAGGCACATAGGGGTGCAGTTGATGCTCTTCTAAACCCGATTGGGGGAGGGCTAAATCTCCACCAACTTGCCCCAAAAAAAAGCCTGCCGATATTAGTGAGTCACGTCTTGGTAATCAAGTTTCATACAGTTAAATCAAGGCGATTAAACGGTTGGGTTAACAACCCACGCTTTTGGCTCCCTTCAGCTTGACAATAAGTCTTAATAAATTAAGACGTAACTATATCATGACCCGATGATTTCCGGTGGGACAACGGAACCACGTTATGAGCGTTAACTTAACTGTTTCATCGCCAATTTTAGACTTGAGTGCCCCCCACTACAATCGGCGGGTTTTTGTGCAAGTTGTTAGGGACTCATTCCACGTTGGGGAGCGCGACTTGTTTCATAGGTTAAGGAAAGGATTTCGCCGCCAATTATCCGAATTTCGTCAGGCGTCGATAAAATCGCATTGTGGTTGTAGATCCAACCTGGTTTGTCACCACGTGTTTCAGGACGGCATTCGACACCTTTGGACATCGAGCTACTCCTCCTCGTTGGACGGTTTTGAGGTGATAACCGTTAGCTCCTTTGGAAGTGATCACCGAGGACGAGAGGTCTAAATAATTCCCTTTAACAAGCCGGAGACGGTTATTTGCAATGTCTTGGCTAGTTTGTGGAGTGTTGCGATGGTCAGATTGTATTCGCCGCGCTCAATTGCTCCCATGTAGCTGCGGTGGATGTCACAGCGGTCTGCAAATTCTTCTTGCGACCACCACCATGGCTGGGTCAACGTCACAGTATTCGCGTCGCCTTTGATGTTCTGTGCGTACCAAATCTGGACGTCGGTTGCCGTAGTGGAGTTGTCTTGAACCGCCACGCTGTTCCAGGTGTTCCCCAACGAATCGGAGATCGTTGTGACATTGGATCCGTTCCAGTAGACGGCGGCTACCAGCAAGTTGCCGGCAGTCTCCGTAAATGAGACGGACTGGCTCGTGGTGGAGGTCGTTCCCGTCGACACTACCTGAACCTCGGCGATGGGAGTAGTGGAAGGAGTGAACGCCGTGATCTGCACGAAACTCGCCACCGATGGCACGCCGGCGGAATTCAGGATAAAGACCATATAGTAGCCGGGTGGCGCGACGCTTCCGTTCGGCGGCGCGGTCACATTTAGCACGCCATTGCTGGCGGTGAACGACAGTTCCACCAGCCTCTGTTCCATATCGAATGAATGGGTTACGGCGCCGGCTCGCATCAGCACCACCTTGGTGATGCTTGCGGCATCCGGTGTCTGCACCTGGAATGTGCTGCCATAGGTAAACGCCGCCGGTGTCGCGCTGGTCATCGAGGGGCCGGGTGGCAGCGCTCCCATCAGCGTTGAACAGATAGCCCGGTGAGTAGATCTCGCTGTGTTGCTCGTAAGTGCCCCGGGCGGGATTGCTTCCTGTGACCAGCACGGTCGCATCAGGCAACAGCAGTCCATTGGAGTGATACAGCCGTGGGAATGCATTGGGCGCTCCGGTGGCGAACGTGTTGGAGGGCGGATCATAGATGTCCGTGTTGAAACTGGCGGTCGATCCATCCTCATCGTTCGCCGACCCGCCCAACGCCACCACTTGACCACTCGGCAGAATAGTGGCATTCATCTCTACCCGCGCCTCCGACATCGCGGGCCCGTTCACCCACTGCGGAGTGGCTTTCGATAAATCAATCAGCTCCGTGGTGGCGGTTGCCGGGTTCGAGCCGCCCATGATCATCACGACCGGCTTATACCCGCTGGCCAGGGTCAGAGG
>Ga0207152_1004_pt1 | contig 51743 bp, 46 predicted proteins | sample Alteio_BWMinHeat_30_FD_153590 | JGI IMG/M metagenome (GOLD analysis project Ga0207152, IMG submission 153590) | Enriched cells from forest soil in Barre Woods Harvard Forest LTER site, Petersham, Massachusetts, United States -... | ecosystem: Environmental > Terrestrial > Soil > Temperate forest >... | reverse complement strand
CCGGGAACACTTCCGGAGTCTTTTTCCATTACATTCACGGTTTGAGAACAGAAACCATTACGAATTGAAAGCTGAAAAATATATCATCACTACCGAAGGCGTCGAAAAACCAGAGCGTATCGTTCGCATGGGTTTCGGGATCGCCGGAGAAGAAGTCCAGAAATTTCTGAATGACGGCGCGCCCGTTGTGCGCATCCATGTCGTCGGACCGGAAAAAGAATGCACATTCATCAAAGAAAAAAATAAAGAGTTACGCCTTCATGACATTAAACAGCGTATAAAAAGCCTGACATTGCCGGAGTATTAGCCGGGCTGCGGAACATCGTTTCCGAACTTTTCAATCATAGACTACAACAATAAATAAGCCCGCTTCTATTATGCAAGAAGCGAACGGTAGAGCTTTGAGTTTTTCAAAGTATCATTTCTTAATTATTTCTTAACTAATCAATACATATCACCATGATCGATTCAGAACAGTACCACACCAAGGAGTTTACTCCAGCACCGAGCGCCCATGTTTGTTACCCATCAAGCAGACTTCGCAAGCCGCGCGCCCATCAAAAACAGCAGCAGCTATCGGAACTCGATCTCGATTTCCTGATCGACTTCATCAAGGTATCGGCCTTCTATGTAGAAGATCTCGAAGATTATATCGGCGAAGAACTTCTCGATTTCTGGCAAAGCCGCGAACATGCCCTCGAAATTATGACCGACATGATGCTCGACCGGGTTGTGCCGGTATAAAAAATAATCTGAATTCTTATGAACCGAACACCCGCTCCGCCGCGGCGGGGCTATATATCATTCGATCCTTCGGATGAAAGTCATTCGAGAAGCTATGACGAAGAACGTCCGCTAGGACTGAAAGATACATAGCCCACGGTTTCAACCGTGGGCGGGATTTCGCGAACGGACTGACTCTATTCGATTATTCCCTTTTCCCTTGATCATAAAATAGTGAACCCCGATCTAAAAACTTTTGCCGCGGAAGAACTCGGCATCGTGCTCTGGCCGAAGCTCGAAGAAATTTTCGATGCCGTTCAAAACAATGAACGAAAAATTCTGATCCGCAGCTGTAACGGCGCGGGCAAAACATGTGCACTGGCTGCGATCTGCAACTGGAAATTAAAGTTCTTTCCTGAATCCGTCATCATCACGACCGCTTCGAGCCATACCCAGGTGAAGCGGAATTTATGGGGCGAGATCCGCAAGCAGGCGAAGAAAGCAAAGCTGTATCAGAAAGGCGAGCTTCGAGAAAGCCTGATAAAAATTTCCGATAAGCATTATGCCATCGGCATCTCGCCACAGCTTGCCGAAAATGCCCAGGGCTTTCATGCTCCGAACATGCTTGTTGTTGTGGACGAAGCAACCGGCGTCTCGCGTGAGATCATAACAGCGCTCTTCGGAAATATAACGGGCTCGGACGCGCAGATCATTCTGGCCTATAATCCGATCAACAGCGAATCCTTTCCTTACGAAGCCGAACAAAATAAAGACTGGAAACTCATCACCATTTCGGCGCTCGAGCACCCGAATATAGTGGGACATGCAACTCTTGCTTGTCCAGGGGGACAAGCAAAAGTTGCTTATCCTACTGAGATCGCTCCTGAGATAAAAGGCGCTGTCTCACGCGAATGGCTGGAGGATATGCTGCCGACCTGGAGTCATGAAGTCGAACAGGGCTCGCACGACAGCCTCGATTTCGGCGGAAAATCCTGGCGCAAGACCGGTGAAGTTGCTTCGCGAATGCTCGGCGAGTGGAGCGATGAAGGCGGCGAAGGTTTTATTCCGATGCATCTGGTGAAACGTGCATGCTCCGTTCCCGGATCCCGCGGTACAAAAGCGATGGGCATCGATATTGCGCGCTCGGGAAAAGACGATACGGTCTTTGCATTCTTCGACGGCAATATGCAGCTTCCTTTTTATACGATGCGAACGAAAAATCTTGTCGATATCGCCGGAAAGATCGAAGAATATTATCACGAGGGATGGAAGATCATTGCACTCGACGATACCGGAGTCGGCGGCGGTGTCACAGATATTCTGAGAACGAATGCTATTCCCTGCCACGGAGTAAATTTCGGGGCTGCGGCGAAGCGATTTATCCGGGATAAGCACATGGCAAATACACGGGCCGAGATGTATTTTCTTCTCGATGATGAACTGAAGAAAAAAGAGATCCGCCTGATCTCGGATTCCAAACTGCATCAGGAGATCACTGCCGTCCGGCTGCGCCCTCTGGATGGCCGCGAGGCCTATCTGCTGGAATCCAAAGACGACCTGAAAAAGCGCCTTTCGCGAAGCCCGGATAAAGCCGATGCCACAGTGCTGGCGCGGTACGGACTGCGCCTTGAGGAGCGAAAACATAAGCTAAAATTTATGTAAAAAAGTGGGAAAAATCATTGAAACCCATACTGATACTTCACTGTTTCTTTGGATGGAACCACTCTCCATTCCGCCGCGTGTTAACTTATACGGGATAAAATTATGCTTTGCCAATCAATACGTATACTTATCATGCTGCTTCTTATCAGTGCAGAGTTGTATGGACAGGATTTCGGGAACTGGAAATCTTCACGGATCAGAACAGCAAGAGGGATCGACAGCCTCATCGGCCAGTCGAAATCAGTCGCAATGCCCATCATCGCGAAACATCATTTCGCACAAATATCCGGATATCATTATCCCGATATCAAAGACATTTTCCGCATCGATAATTTCAATAAGTGGCAGCATCTGACTACGCTTTATATCTTTGTCGATTCATCGGATCTCGTGCGAAAAATGAATTACTTTTTTTCCGATAAAATGCCGGACTACGTTGCCGATAAACTCGAAGATAGTATGTGGTGGGCTCTGCCAAGCAGAGATCCCCGTGAACTGGATCCGAGAATGAAAGATGGCTTCCGCATGGAAGATATTGCCGGAAGAAGAGACCACGGACGCCTTGTCATGGATACGACCTGGTTCGGTTCGATCTGGGGATATGAAGATCACATGAACAGGTTGTTCTGGGAACAGCGCAAGCAACGAGTAACGGTGATATATTCCGTCGCAATATCCGAAGATAGCAGCCTCTATAATCCGCGCATAGGCAAAAATCTTCCGGATGATATCTACGAGCCGGTGCTACGAAGAAGTGACTAAGACTATTGTCGGGCCACGGTGTTCTATTATCCTTAAATATCAAAAATTATATTCGCAATTTTTGCGCGCGAATGTAAATGGCACAGCATTATTTTTTTTGCCGATGAAATTCCGGAAAAAAGCGGAGTTATTCAAGATAGTAAAATCGTAGTTTACGTAACTTTCTCGGATAAATAGAGTTATTATAATACTCACTATTCCTATTCTCATCATGCAGAACTTACATTTTCGCGCTCTTATTTTAATGTTAACAGGTGCCGGAATATTTTTTTCAGGTTGCACCGATAAGACTGTTTCCCCAACTGGAACCGGAGCTCCGGGCAATATTCACGGAAAGGTTATGCTTTACGATACACTTTCAGATCCTTTCACACCCACCGGCGCAGCAAGAATCAATGATGCTTCCGGAGTTCAGGTGACGGTCGAGGGCACCTCGTATTCAACCGTGACCGACTCTCTGGGCCAGTGGCAACTGAGTAACGTACCTTCGGGCACATATACTTCGATTGTATTCTCAAAGGCAGGATTCGCAAAACAAAAGGCAACAAATTTAGGATCAAATGTCGGTTTTTCAATTGTAAATAATGGAACTGAGACAATTAATATGAACCTCTACCGTATCAGTCTTATTTCCTGTGATATTGTTCTGCGTCCATTTGAAGATTATATGGAGTACGGGGAGCATGATACTCTTACTGTGTTAAATGGAAATCCATCGCATCGTTACATTCGTGACTCTATCCTTATTCCTAATGGCGCAGTGACATTATCGAGCCGAATTCTCGATCAATTTCCAGGAAATTTTTACCCTTGTTATAGCATAGTGTATTTCGGAGCAAATTCACAGATCGATGCTCTTGATGGTTCCACTTTCCTTTATTCAGCTCAACCGCAATCGGTTTATACCTCATTCACAGGAACCGCTGATATTCTTGTACTAAGATCGGCGCTTATTGACGCCGGTTTCCGTCCAGGGCAAACTATTTATTGTGTCGCTTATTGCAGTAGAAGATTTATCTATAGTTCGGAATACGAAGATATGGCAACTGGGATGGCAATTTATTCCGGACTCAGCCCAAATCATTCCGAAGTAAAAAGTTTTGTTTTACCCTAATCTGGTCGAACAGCGATTCCCGCCGCGGCGGGAATGACAAAAGCGCACATTTTTAATTCTTTATTTTTTAATTCCCAATCATTATGAATATTTCACTCGGTAACATCAACATTTCTATATCTAAAAAACCCGCCGCGGCGGGCAAGCAGCAGCCGGCGATCGAAGTGGTTTCGGGGCAGCAGCTCTCACCATGGCTTTTCAACCATTACGATAATCCGCGCGAGAATGTCCGCTTTATCCGCGAGACGGTTTCGGCCGCTATGCATGCGCGCAGCGAGGCTATCGGCAAAGGACGATTTCATGCATATGAGTTGACAGTTCACAGTAAACAGTTGACAGAGGTGAAGAAGAGACTTGCGTATGATCATCCTTTGGAACAGCTACTGCGCGATCCGAATCCGATCTTCGATCTATCCGATATGCTCGAACTCGCAAGCCAGTGGCTCGATGCAACGGGCAATGCGATATTTCTGAAAGTGCGCAATGGCTTTGGTGATATATCCGAATTATGGCCGCTCCCTGCACTCAGTTTTATTATCGAAAAAGGCACGGACCAGCTGCCGGAGTATTATACATTTTTTCCGACGAATGCGAAAATTCCGGCAGCGGATATTATTCATATCAAGCGCTCCGATATTCGCACGGCGCCGTTTTACGGACATGCGCCGCTCTCGGATATTTTGGATACGGCAAAAACCGATTCGGCTCTGCGCCTCTATCAGCAACGGTATTTCGATAACGATTCCGTGCCGCGCGCGGTGCTGAAATTTCCGATAGGCACGATCCTGACTCAGGAGCAGATGGATGATATCCGCATCAAATGGGAAGAAAAATATCAGGGCGCCGCGAATTTATCCAAGCTGGCGATTTTGCCCGATGGCGGCGACTTAACTTCGGTATCCAGCGGCTCGAGAGAGATCGATTTCGCAAAGACGCGCAACATGCTTCGCGATACGATCCGCGAGGCATTCAAAGTGCCGAAGATCGCGCTCGGCGATACGGAGAATATCAATCTCTCGAATGCCGAAACAAGTTACAATGTATTCCTGCGCGATGTCGTGGATTACGCACTCGGGAAATTCGCCAGAGCATTGACGCGTCAGCTTGCTGCGGACTTCGATACGAATCTTGTCATCGAACACGATAACATCATCACCGAAACCGAAGAGAAATTGCAGGTGCGTCTGCAAGAGCTGAAGCAATCGCTCACCATAGATGAGCAGCGCTCCATGCTAAGCCTGCCGCCGCTTCCAAAGGGCAAAGGAAATGTATTCGTGGTGGGTAATGTGATCTACGATGCGGGGTGGAAGGCAGTTGTCTGAACCGTGATTATTGGGATTTATGGGAGTTATGGGATGTCATTTCGAACGGAGTTTCGCTCCCCAAGAGCGAAACGGAGAGAGAAATCTTTAAATTAGATAAAATCCTTTTGAAACGGGGGAAATAAAGGATAATTTTTATTAAAGATTTCTCACTACGCCTGCCGCTCCTTATAGTCGCATCAGGCCTCCGTTCGAAATGACAACTCCGAACCCCGCAATTCATAATTTAATGAATGTACTGCATGATATACGGCTCAACCGGATACACAGCATGGCTTCGCAGACGTTCGCGATCTTCGTAGATCCAGGGGTAGTAGGAATCTTCTTTGAAATGATCGAGGAAAAAGAGCAGTCCGCCGATCGTCCAGCCGGCTGCGAAGCCGATGGCAATATGATAGAGCCGATCATCGCAATTGCATGCTTTCACGGCTGCACCAAGACCGGCGCCGAACAGCGACATCGGAAACTGCGAGAGAAACGTGAAGTTTGCATGCAGGACGATCCGGCTGATCGGACGAAGTGGAATGACGATGGCATGCGTAAGCGCAATACCCTTGCCGATCTGTTCGTAGGTCGGCAGCAGGATAAGCGAAGTATCGCGGACCGAGAGAAGAATCCATTCTGCACGCGAATGATTTTCCATTTCGATCGTAACGATAGGTTTCGTGGGCCCGCAGGAGCAGAGATAAAGTGCTAACAAGAGAAATACGATGAACTTCACAAGGCAAAAATACGACCGATCCGAAATCCCGCCATGGGTTGAAACCCATGCCTATGTTTCATTCAGTCCTTCGGACGAAGAAAACATCTGCTTCAGCAGATCGAATGATACATAGCCCACGGTTTCAACCGTGGGCGGGAGTAGGAATAGAGAACGCGTTTTATTTTAATTTTTTACCAAACAATATGCCGAACTGAATACGGATGTCGCGGGAATACTCTCTGTAGTAAGTTGAACCCTGCTGAAGATCATAGTAAAAAGGACCGGATATATCATCTAAACCATAGGTATAGTTGACCTGGAGAAAGATATCAGCACTTTTATTTAAGGGATGAGAAAAACCAATGCCGCCGGATATTCCGACGTCAGTAATGCCAAATCCCTCGCTAACACCGACTACCGGACCTGCAACAAGATACACTCGCCATACGTGGGTAATAACAGGGACTTTGATGGTGATCGGGATTTCGATAAAATCTATGAGAGTTTCATACCCATATTTAATATAGCCTCGTTGATCGAAAAGTGCTTGAACACTGAGGCCGCCAACATGCCAATCAAAATAACCGATTTCTATGCCAGCTAATAAGCCAATACTTTTGCCGGTTGTGTATGAAGAAAAACCAGGAGATTCCGGGACTTCATATCGGGCGCCGATATTGAACCCCCCATTAATTCCATACATAAATCGCCCCTGCGCAAAACCGCAAACGGGGGAGAGAGCTAAAAGAAGAAGAAAGGAAGATGAGATGAATTTCATACAGAGAGAACGAGGATTGAATCTGGATGTTACGGGTATTTTTTCGTACCTAATTTTTTTTAGAAAGGAGAATGATGTGATCTATTTATACTAAAAGAACGCGGATTTAATGCACAAGTTTCAGTTCAGGCGGTTCGCCATTTTTATAGAAAGCTCTTTTTTTGATTAATTCTAAATGCTCTTTCGAATCGAGAAAACGTTCGCTGTACGTATAATTCAAAACCAATCCAAGGATTAACCCTGCAGCAAAGCCACCGATAGGAATGCCAACGTTGTATCGACCGGGATGACCATCCCCGGATCCGTAGTCGAAGATATAAGGAATTGCCGATAAACAACCTGCAAGAGCGAAGCCAGTCGTACCTGCCCATAATTCATCACCAAGCGAAGGGCTTGAATTTTTGTAGAGATGCTCGACTTTACGGAATGTGACTGTATGTGCCTCGGCAACAAGCGAATCTATTGAAGAATAATCCGTCGTATAGGGCGCGACAACTAACGCGCTATCGCGGACAGCAAGCAAGTAAAAATCTCTGATAACGGAATCACGAAACTCAATTACTATGCGGTTCGACGATGAAGAGGGCGCAGAGCTGCAGCTCATGACAAAGAGCAGAAGGAAGGAATATGCAATGCGTTTCATCTTATTTTTTGAAGTTCGGGTGGTTCGCGGTCGGGATAGATGGAATAAAAAGTTCTAAAACTTCTTCTATTATCATGTGATGCGATCGAAATTTCCTTATCGCGATAAAATGCAAAGTAACCGAATAGGCCGCCGGCAATAGCGCCGCCAATCGGGAAAAAAATCAGCCTCTGTTGCTGTGCTTTTACTTCCGCTTCAGTCATTCCCCCGCCATCACCGGTGGTTAAATGGGGAGGGGATGCAGCACAAGCACCTAATCCGGCTCCGGCTAACGTAGAAAAGAAAAGCGCACTCGACTGATGATCGCCTTTGGCATATACGCGCTCAATGGTATTCACTGAAATATTTTGCGATTCTGTAATGAGCTGATTCATCTCAACATTACCTGTCTGATACGGAGCCACAACCAATGAGCTATCCCGCACGGACAACAGATAATAATCTTTTATGATGGAATCGCGAAATTGCAAAGTGATCCGATTATGCGACGAAGGTCGAGAAGATCCACAGCTTAACAGCGCAATCAAAAGAAAGCAAAAAGTAATATGTTTCATCTTATTTTTTGAAGTTCGGGTGGATCGATCTCTTGAAAATAAGCGTGCGAACGGACTTCCTTAATATGCGACGGTGTATCGAGGTAGAGCATTTTATCGCTTGATCCAATAATGTGGCCAAGTACCATTCCTACAGCTAAACCTGTGACTCCGCCGATCGCAGCGCCTTCAAGCAGCGTTGGGTTTATAAATTCGGAATTGCCGTGAACCGGAATAGTGCCGGCTATCGCAATGCCGGCTGCACCTCCGCCGATGCAGCCGAAAATGCCGGGGAAAAGCATTTCTGGGAACGACGCATCATTTTGATAATGGATCGCTTCAATGCGGTCGAACGTGATAATTCTGGCATAGCGGGTAAGTATATCGATCGGCTTATCGGAAACATCTTGTGCTGCTATGAGCGACCCATCCCGGACCGAAAGCAGATACACACTTTCCTGCTCGATGGTTGAATCACGATAAATGATCGTAACGCGGTTTTCCTTTAGCGGATATTGCTTCGGCACTCCGCAGCTAAAAACGAAAATAAGGAAAAGCGAAAAAAGTGCGCGTTTCATTTTATTTTTTGAAGTTCGGGCGGTTCGTGATCCGGATATTGGGAATATTCTCGCAAGACATCGCGATCATGAGCATTATAGACATCAAATCCCTTTTCGTCAGTAGAAACATTATAGCCGATGATCATCCCGATTATCATTGCAGGTATGGAGACAATTACTCCGGTAAAAGCAACGCCTTCACCGCCGCCGGTATGCAACCGAAGATATTTCGGAGCTGGCGGAGAAAATATTCCAGATGGATGAAGCAGGATATTTGCCGGCGAATTCTATCGGCTTCAATCCGGTCGAATGGGAGCAAAATGAATTCGGCGGCAACCGTTTTACCAAATGGGAGCTGATCGAGATCTCGAAAGTAGAATTACCCTGCAATCCTTTTGCTGTAGATGGCGGAGCACCATCTTCTTCTTCGAGAAGTCTTTCGGTAAGGGAAGCGGCGGAGCTTCTTTGAGATAAGGGTATGGGGGTATAGGCGAATGGGCGTATGGTTAACGTTCGCCGGTAGAATATTTTTGATGAAAATTTATTTTTTGCTGAGAGATCTGATTAATCCGCTTAAAAGCTTTCCTGAAACTTGAGCTTGATTCCAAACCGGTTTGAGATCTTCACGACTAAAATATTTTAAACGAATACAGAGAATTAATTGAGTCTCAAGTTCTGCTAAAGAGCCTTTCGCAATCGAAAGATGATGAAGATATTCCGGAATTCCTTTTCTACCATGACCTTCGGCAATATTGGAAGGTATTGATACAGAGGAACGCCTGATCTGGCTTTTCAAGCCATACATTTCTTCGGGAGGCAAGGATTTTGTAATCTTATAGACATCTTCTACAAGGTTCATAGATTCTTCCCATACTTCAAGATCGCGATAATTTTTTATGATTGTTTTCATTTTGTATAAAGTAATTAGAATACAAACATACGGTAAACATTCATAATTTATCCATACGCCAATACGCCCATACCTCAATACGCCCTAGTTATAATACTAAGTAATCAATAAACAACCAATCACCAACTAAACATCAAAATAAGAAACATGATAACTATGAACGAAAACAACAATACACTCACCGCTAATCGAAGCGAGATGAAATCTCTTATCGACGAGGCGATCACAAAACGAATAAAATCATTGCCGGATAGAACGGCATTGAAATCACTCGACGGCAATTCGCCGAAGAGTGCCGAGCGCGAGAAGATCCGGAAAACTTTCCGCTTTTTCTCGGCGCTGGCAGCAAATAATTATTCCGAGCTTCATGCCATTCAATCAGGCTATGATCCGGAATATGTCAAGCTGCTCAATCCGCAGTTAGAAGGCACAGGTTCTGCCGGAGGATTTCTCGTGCCGGAAGAATTCTTTGCCGATGTCATCTTCCTGCTCAACGAATACGGCTTCGCACGAAAATATTGCGCGACCGTCAGCATGAGAACGAACGTGCTCAACGTCTCCACGCTTGCCGGAAAGCCTTCGGTTGCCTGGACGGATGAGAATACCACGATCGCATCGTCGAAGGCGACATTCGGAAGATTGACGCTGACAGCAAAAAAACTTGCGGCGATCTACCCGATCTCGAACGAATTGCTTGACGATGCGAACATCGATATTTATAATACGATCGTCCGCATTTTCAGTAATGTCTTTGCGCAGGAAGAAGATACGCAGGTGTTCCGCGGCAGCGGCTCGCCGTTCACCGGCATCCTGGGTACCAGTGGAGTCGTGACGACCTATCTTGGCGGCACTTCGACGAGCGGCAAGACGAAATATACCGACATCACTTTCGACGATCTTATTAATGCAGTGCAATCGGTACCACCCGCACAACAGCGTGGGGCGTCGCTCTTCATCGAGCAGAATACGCTGACCGATCTGCTCAAACGCAAAGATGGGAATCAGCGATACCTCTGGGAAATGACAAGCGCGGTGCAGCCGATCGTATCGAATACGCAAGGACTGACTGCGGCAAATTTAAGCTTCAGGGGTTTCCCGATCGTCGTCATTCCGAATGGCATTCTTATTGCAACCTACGACGGAGCCGATCATGTATCGACGCCATTTGCGATCTTCGGAAATCTGAAGAATGCAGGCTGCTGGCTCGGCCAGCATGGCGGCATGGATGTGCGTGTGAGTTTCGATGCCACTGCAGAAGGCGTCAATGCTTTCACGAACGATCTGCAAATGCTGCGCATGACCGAGCGCATAGCATTCGGAGTCGGGCAGCCGGGGTATCTCGGAGTGCTATCTACGAGCGCAAGCTAAATTCGATCATATATGAACACCCGACATGGGTTAAAACCCATGTCTATGTTTCTTTCAGCCCTTCGGGCGAATAAGGGCACGCGCAGCGTGCCCCTATGACATCTGCTTTAGCAGATCGAATGATACATAGCCCACGGTTTCAACCGTGGGCGGGAGTTCGGATATGTAAATCATTCCCATCATCACTATGAACCTCAAACTCATTCGTCAAATCTTCACCGATACCAGCACGATCGGTTCGCTTTTTATCGATGAGATATTCGAATGCTTCACGTTGGAAGCTGTCGTTCGCGCACCGGGAATAAAAATCCCGGGCGTGACGGCGATCCCTTATGGAAGCTACGAAGTCGTCATTGATTTCTCGAACCGGTTCGCGCGCAATATGCCGCATGTCTTACGTGTCCCGATGTTCGAAGGAATACGGATCCATTCCGGAAACACATCGCGCGACACAGAAGGCTGCATCCTGCTTGGCACTACCAAAGGCAAAGAGATTATTTATGAAAGCAAAGCTGCATTCATGAAATTTTATCCTAAACTGGAGGAAGGATTACAGCAGGGCGAGGTGAGGATAGAAATAACCAACGATGTCATTTCGAACGCAGCATGACGCGACCGGAGGAAGCGGCATGCGGAGAGAGAAATCTTTAAATAAAATAGATCCTTATTTCCCCACTTTCTAAAGGTATCATTCTTATTAATAGATTTCTCACTACCTCTGCCGCTCCTACGTCGCGTCAGAGTCCGTTCGAAATGACACACATTACAATTTCATTAACAACATATACATTATGAACAACTTCTTTTCATCATTATTCAAGATCAACGGCGCAAATATTCTTAAGTTCTTTTCGGGCTTAGGGACGACGCTCTTAACTATTGCGGGCTTTGCCACGCAGCTGCCGGGATTGCCTTCGGCAGTAGTAAATATCTCCGGCATAATTGTCGGCATCGCAACGGTACTCGGCACGCATGGATTCCATGTAGCTGCACCGCCGGCACAGCAATAATATAATATTGTGTCATTGCGAGTCGGACTTTAGTCCGGCGAAGCAATCCCCTGATAGATTGTAGAAAGTAACGGTCTGACATTCTTTTGGGGATTGCTTCGTCCCGCCGCGGCGGGCTATCGCTCCTTCCTCGCAATGACACATGTATTTCCAATTTTTTAATTTTGCTCGCCACAGCGAGTCTTCGACATTTTTTAATTTTTAATTGACCTATGCCTACATTTCCATCACCAGTCGCCCTTAGCGATTTTCAGAAATATATTCGCGATGGCTCGACCGATCCTATTATCCTTGCATTCTACCAATCGCTGCTCAATACTGCGACGGAAAAAATTTATACCTATCTCGACCGGGACTATACACCGGGCGCCATCAAGACCGATGTCTTCTTCGGCAATGCCACACATGTTCACCGCATGTATCATCCTGCCGGGACCATCATCACCTGGAAATCATCCGATTTCGAGGGCAATGTTACGGTACAGAATATTGCCGAACTCGTACTGATGGCAAACGGCATCATTGTCATCAACGCGAAAAACAGTTTTTTCTGGAAGTGCGAGCACCGGATAAATTATTCTCTTCCATCTACACTCGCATGTCCGGAAACGGTGATGCAAGTCATTACCGAAGTTGCTGCGATCATTTTCGAGGAATCCAAAATGGGCGGAGCGCGCCTCGGCATCGAGATCGAATCGGATAAGAACGATACATCAGGAGACCGTGCACGCTATCTTGATCTGACACCCAGACATATCGAGATGCTGGCGCCATATAAAAGAGTGGCGATATAAAATGACTTTTAACAAACATGTCATTTCGAACGGAGCGAAGCGAAGAGAGAAATCTTAAATAAAAATAAGTCCGTTAAATCCGCCTCTTAAATAAGAGAATAATGATTTATCTTATTATAGATTTCTCTCTACGTCTGCCGCTCCTTCGTCGCATCAGACTCCGTTCGAAATGACAAGCTACTACTACCCTACCCCTATGACACGAGAACAAAATTTCCAGACCTCTTTTGCCGTACAGCTTGCGAGCTATTCCGGCTGGCAGTATCTGCCGCAGTATGATGTGAAGAAACTGCCGCTTGCGGCGTTTCCGGCATTCAGTTTGAGTCCCGGTAAAACGAAATACACCAAATTCGACCCGACGGGAAAAGCAATTTCCGCCGAGCAGGACTTTACGATCACTATTTCGTATCTCTTGCCGCATGTCGGAGACGATGCGCTTAGAGTGCACTCGGATATTACGAATCTGCTCGAGCAATTCATCAATAATCCTGCCTATCTTCCGCCGACCGTTGCTCCGGGCGATGCCTGCATTATTACAAGGTGCATGCTTGTCGAATCGAAGGCACCGGTATTGAAGTATGACGCGACACGATTTCAAGTGACCATCAACGCAAAATATCTTTTCACGATATTTTAACCATCCTGTCATTGCGAGGAGGGCTTTAGCCCGACAAAGCAATCCCCTGATAGATTGTAGAAAGTAGCAGTGTGCCACTTTTCAGGGGATTGCTTCGTCAGTCGCTATCGCTCCTTCCTCGCAATGACACAAAATCAAAAAACACATGCAATTGATCTACTTACGTTACAAAAATTCGCCTACCGATCCGTGGACGGTTGTTCCATCACTTACCGCGTTCTTTCCGACACAACCTGTAGGCTCATTGCCTGTTTCCAACGTGCGAACCGAGACTGCGCCGGAAACTGAGACGCCCTGCGGATGTCCGGGTGCCTCTGCAGTTGATGATCATTATGTTCTGCGCGCAGAGACTGCGCCGATCCCGCAAAGTATGACGAATGCTATTCTGCTTTTTCTTTTGCGATATAAAATGGCAGCATATCACGAAGTACAATATGCCGGCTATGCTTCGGGAAGCTTTACAAGCACGGGACTTTCGCTGGTTGAATCCAAAAATGAAAATGGGATGAGCGCCGTGTCGTTCAGACTGGCAGCGGCGATCGTGGATGTGATCTAATTCATCATTTTCGTTGTACGCCAGCGTTTCTTAGAGCGAAGAATCAGCCAGACGCCAATGGTCAGTTTTGAAATAGGGATAACCACAACACGCACTATGGCATCAAAATAATAATACCAATTCCGTGAGACATTAATTACACGAAACATATCCAGGATTTCGGGGATAGAAAAAACGATGATTGTTATTCCGATCGCTGTCATAATAATTGACTCTATCTCATCTACGTTAGAATTGTTTGTCTCAGAAGGATTTGAGTTCTGGAAACGTCCAAGGATCTTTTCTGCAATCCACTCGCCCTTATTCCAAAACAGGATCGCAAGAACAAATGGCAGAATGAGTTCTGCTATGATAATCTCTATCATTCCGGAAATGTTTTGCATGTATTGACCTAGGATCATCAGAGCGTGAACAGCACTAGACATGCCATGCAAAAGGTAAAAAAAGATAATAATGATGGCAGCGATTCTGAAAACGATCCGGACCCAATCCCGTTTATTCATAATGCCATTTCCTTTCGGAGACAAAAATACGGAGAATAAGCTCAGTCTACTTGCGATTTTTTGCCGCATGCTTTGCGGCGCGGACTAATGTTTGCGGGCTTACCGGGACAAGAAAAATATCGTCTGAGACATTTACTTCATCATCGTCGACGGGACGTTTTCCGATCTTCACAATAGTAGCCTCAGCAATGGGATTCTCATCCTTTGAAAAACTAGTCCATGAAATAAGTGCATTACCGCTGAGATTTTGATTGCGGATAAATTCTGCCGTTCCTGATTGTGAAAGTTCATTCCATTTCGAATGGGCAAAAGAGTAGCAAACTTCCGAATCGACTTCCGATGTGAGCCAATATTCCATCTTCTTTCCGTTCTGTAATTTCCCGATAATGCAGTGACAATGGTATCCGGAAATAGTTTTTGTTCGCGTTGTCGGAGTCGTGCTGATAAGCGAATCGGGCCCATCTTTGGATAATAACCGAAAATACTCTTGCGCCGAATCTTTCTGGAGTATTATGCCCGTCTGAGAGCCAGAAATGACGAGGGCAAGGCTATCGGGCCCCATAAAAAATTCCACCAAATTTGTATCGGACTGAAACAACATCTTTTGTCTATCGCCTTTTACAAAAAATGTAACGCCTGTTTTTCTGCCGGTACTATCGTGGCCCCGATAGATAATTTCGCCTTCAAAACCCTGGGCAAAAAGCCGAGTGGAACAAACAAGAGAAATGAGGATTAGCAGGAAAATTTTCATGCGGTGCAATATATCGTTTGGCAAAGATACGAAACCTGGGACAATTGCGAATAAGGTTAATCCTGCATGCGATGTTCGCGCCAACTATTGAGCCAGGAAACCAAATTGTTTGACTTGAATAGCAGTGCTGCTGCTACGATCGTTTTGAGAAAAGGGGATATAAGTCGAATAACATCATACCGCCCAGATTCTCCAAAGTTCGGATTCGAGAAAAAACTAAAAATAGATTCAAAAAACTCAGGTATAGAACTTGATAGAACCCATACGGCGATAACAGTAAAGCAAAGGCTTTCAATTTCTGTACGGCTAAGGCGCTTGATTGAAGATTCCTCACTAAGCGTTTCTTGTAAAGGAATATTTTCCTCAAGTAAAGGTGCTCTATCAATAATTTGCTCCTCTTCATCCCATAATTCATCCAATCCAAATGGCGCAAGAATTTTATCTGCAATCCAGCTGCTACGATTCCAAAGCAAATATGCTATCCCCATTGGAACTCCTATGATGATAACAGTAAAGAGAGTTTTTAAAAATAACGATGTTTCAAGCAAATATCGCGAGAATAAGGATATTTCATGTAAATATCGAGGGGCAAACCAAATTTGAAATATAGTTGAGATATTTGTAACCAGCGAGAAAAGAATAAATATCGCAACAATACGAAAACAACTATGATACTATCCCTTTTATTCATAATGCCATTTCCTTCAGAGGACAAAAATACGATGAGCAAATGGATTACCTTACAATTATATGTTTCTTGTAAATTCGAAAGTGTAGATTGCTTCGTCAGTCGCTTTTCGACTTCCTCGCAATGACGTCGCTGGAGGTTACTGAATACAATAAAACAACAAGGGCGGATCGGTGGATGCTCTATTAGATGCATTCACTTTCACCGCCCCTGCATTCTTTCCCCCGAAAGAACCGGTGTGATCGCTTAGTTCGTCTGCGCGATCATCAATTTTATGGTATTGATATCAGGCCCTGCCTGAATGCGTACCAGATACATGCCCGGCTTTAAGCCGTTTAAGTCAAGCTCTACATCATGCTCTCCGGTATCTGCCGGTCCGTCAAAGACATGTTTGACGATGTTGCCGAGCTGGTCACTAATCGTGATGTCTACATTTTCTTCAGCGTTGATCGTATAGCTGAAGTGCGCTTTTGTGGTCGCCGGATTCGGTACGATCGGCGTGACTTTCAAGCCGATGTTACCGCCTTTATGATCGCTGTCGCAATTTTTGCGGACATCGACGAGTACATCATGATACGCTTTGACAATATCTCTGATCGTCTCGAAATCATCTCTGACTTGCTCAGCGAGATCACGAATAGAATCTCTCAAGGCATGTGCCAGAGCCGTATCTTTATCTTCGCGCGCTCTGCGAAGTTCGTGCTGTAACGTATCGATCCTGGTGCGCAGATCTTTGATATTATCGATCGCACCGGTCAGCATTTTTGCCGTATCGGCAGGAAGTCTATCCAAAAAGACCTGCCAGCAGGAATCGCTTAAACCGAAATGACGGAATTCCCAGTGGGTAAAACCGCCTCCGGCTCCTTTTGGGCCGCGCTGAGCACTTGAGATCCCAGAGGCAAAGGCTACAATAGCCAGGACAAGAAATAGCTGTTTCAAATATTTCATAAGTTATTCAAAATAAAGTAAATAAATGATTTTTTACTTTCGGGTCGAAGAATAACTTGCCTTCCGGGTTAATGCATTTTGCTCTTTCGGGCTCTTTTGTAAGAGATGGAAATGGCGTGAAAGTTTAAAAGAATGAAGAAAAAATATGAGAACCAACCGGGACATTCAGGGGTTACATTTGGACTGTTTCCATTTTCATCCCCTTCGAAAAGGACAACGCTATGTTTTATTATAACGATTTTTCTCACTACCGCGCAGAAAATATTCTGCACGAATCTTCCAACCCGTCGCATTCCGGACCTGAGCTTTGTACGCAGATGCCGAAATCCATTCATGCCGATAGGCTTGCACGCGAAGTAGTATTAGATAAAATTTCGCTATCGGAAACTGTACGCCCGGCATCCTCAAGCGCCGGAACGGATCGTTCGCTGAGAATGAAATTCTAGGTTTTCTCCTTAAGTGTCATTGCGAGGAAGTCGCGAAGGGACGACGAAGCAATCCCCTGATAAGTGGCTCCCATGTCCGGATTAAGAAATCGTTATTACCTCTATATGATGACGAATAAACACCTGAATGTTCTTTATACCGGTGTTACAAATGATTTACGCCGCAGAGTTAATGAGCACAAAGAAAAGAGAATAGAGGGCTTTTCAAAGAGTTTTACGAGATCAATCAAGCCATTGCGCGCGAAAAACAGATTAAGGCAGGATCACGAAAAAAGAAAGATCTTCTAGTTTCAAAAATGAACCCTGAATGGAAAGACCTTTCGATAGAATTTTTGTAATGAGAAGCAGGCAGACATTTTTCAGGGGGTTGCTTCGTCGTCCCTACGGGACTTCCTCGCAATGACACTTCTGTTATTACCCTAATCCAAACCGTTTCCTGATCTGCTTCATAAATGTTTTCTCGCGCTCGGTGAAAATTCCGAAGGTAAAGAGCATTGCAATTGCTGCAATTGATAAGACGATTCGTAGGAGAAGGTACGAGTTGGGACTATTGAAAATATGTTGAAATTGAAAAAATCTTTCTACTCCATACGCCGCACCGATAATAACAAATATCTTTATGACCTTGCGCCAATCGTAGTTTATCGGATATGATTTCTGCGAAACCCGGTAGATCGCTGCCGCCATAACCATATATGCAAGCAGTGTCGCAATAGCAGCACCCATAATGCCGATCATCGGGATAAGAATAATATTTGCTATAATATTCGTCGCCGCTCCGAGCCCGGTAATCAGCGGAAGCGATCTGTTCTTTTCTTTGATATAGATACCGGCAATAAAATTCGTGTACATGCCCTGAAAAATGTAGGCAAAAAGCACGACGGGAATAATACTCATGCCGCCGGAATATCGCATCGGCAAAAGCTGCCTGCCGAAGATCGGAGTCATGAGTATATGCGGCAGAAAAAATGAAAGCAGTAAGAATGCAACAGCGGAGATCAGCATGAAGTAGGTAAAAACATGCGAGAAGAGAATTCGCGCCTGTGCATCATCGGTCTTATGCTGGCGCATAAAGAACGGACGCCAGGCATATTCGAACAGGCTGACGAAGACCATCATAATAAATCCCATCCGGTAGTTCGCCTGATACACGCCGACCGCGCCGAGGCCAAGATATGATTGCACGATCGGCCTATCGATCACTTGTACCATCATTGCACCAAGATAAGCCGGCACATTCGTCAATCCGAAGGGCAGCATGATCTTGATAGCGCTTTTATCGAATTGTAATTTCCATTTTTTTATGAAGGTCGGAATAAGGATCAAAAATGTCGCTGCCGAGGCGATCATATTCGCGATGAAGATTCCTTCGACGCCATAATGGAATCCAAGGATCAAAATAAAATTCAGCGTCAGCATCATGATGACATTCATGATCTTTATCATGCCGAAAATCTTCGGTTTTCTTTCCAGGCGCAGTGCTGCAAAAGGCAGAACGGCGAGACTATCGAATAACATGATGATAGATGAATACTGCACGATGCGGATGAACATCGGAAGTTGGGGGGTAATATCCATCTTCGGATCATGAAAGATCGGCGGAGCGATCTGAGGAGCAAAAAGAAAGATCAGAAGCGTAAGAAATATACCGAAGACCAGAAGCAGATTGAACGATGAGCTGAACAGCCGCCGCTCGCTTGCAGGATCAGCAGCTTCCTGTTCGCCGCGTGAAGCATAACGGAAGAACGCGCCTTCAAGACCAAGTGGATAAATGACGTTAAGAAATGCTATCCACGCATAGACCGAACCCGTGACGCCATACTCAGCCGTCGTTGCAAGAACATTGACGTAAAACGGGACGAGCAGAAAATTCAGGAACCGCACGATAACTGTGCTGCCTCCGTAGATCAGCGTTTCCCGGGAAAGTGCGGCGAGTTCTTTACGCATAACTATCTGAACTGGAATTTTAAGGGATGCATGGAATTTATGGAATGGGAATTTTTGGAATATTATTTTTGAATTTTTTATTGGTCAATTGATGAAATTCTAATTTTGCTGATCCAAAATTTATTCGAAGGCCTGTTTCAATGTTATATGCTTCTAAATAATTCATTGCTTGAGCCAAATGAACATTTTCCAGTTTTATTAATGCTTTTAATTCGACGGAGATATTTCCACCTACAAGAAAATCTACACGACGTGAACCTACTTTAATTCCGTCGTAATGAATAGGCATATCGAATTCCCGTTTGCAATCTAACCCTGTTTTCTTCAATTCAATATATAATGAACGTTGATAAATAACCTCTTGGAAGCCATTGCCTAATGCCGAATGCACTTTCATTGCGCACCCGATAATTTTATATGTTATATCATCTTCCATTATTATTACATATTCCAATAATTCCTTAAAATTCCATAAATTCCAGTTCAGACAACGTATTTTCGTATAATGAATTTCATAGAAAACCCCGAACTATACGTTTTCGTCGCATGCGTTGTTGCGCTCGGAATTTCTGGTATTGCATATAAATTGAAGATGCTCTCGCTTTCAGGTATGATCGCCGCAACAATAATCGGCGGTATCATTTTTGGCTTAGGCGGGATCAGTGCCACGGTTCTGCTGATGTTCTTTTTTGTGAGCGGATCGTTGTTAACAAAGCTAAACAAGACCCAAGCCTCTAACTTAAAAAAGCGAGGGGACAGTCGAAACTGGAAGCAGGTTCTTTGCAATGGGGCTATTCCGGCACTTTGTCTGATCATCATTGCACTTCGTCACGATCTGCGCGAAGAGATCTCGCTGCTCTTTCTTGGGGCGCTTGCGACGGCAACTGCCGATACATGGGCGACGGAGATCGGGACGAGGTTCGGGAAAAAATTCTATAATGTATTTACGTTTCGCCCTATGGAGAAAGGATTATCCGGCGGAGTGTCATTCATCGGAATTTTTACAAGCATGATCGGTGCTTTTTTTATCGCCGCAATATCGCTCATCAGGTTCAACGAGACTGATCCTCTCTGCGGACTCGTGCTCGTAAAAGTTATTCCTGTTATTACTTTCGCAGGATTCCTCGGCGGGCTGCTCGATAGCATCATCGGCGCAACGATCCAGGCAAAATATAAACTACCTGATGGAAGTATTACAGAAGTCTGGTCGGAGGGCGCAGTTCTTATCTCCGGCATTCCCTTTATCGGTAATAATGCGACGAATCTGATCGCTACTTTTTGGGGAGGTCTGCTGGCGATTTGGCTGGGAGCGGTGCTGTAACTTGACATGAAGTTAGCCCCTTTATTTGTCTGAACCAGTGTAACAAAAGTCGGTTTAGTAACTTATTAAGAAGTATACTCATATTATGAAACGGCTTCTCACAGTTTTCTTTCTGATATATTCATCCACTTTATTTGGCCAGTGGGTCCAGACCGGAGGTCCTTCTGCGGGGCCATCTTCAATGGCATTCAATTCGAAAGGGGATATTTTCGATCTAAACGGCTACCTTATTCGCTCGACGGACAATGGGAATTCATGGCAGGACATTTCCCCTCCTTTTTTTGGCCTCGGCACAATTAGCTGGGGAATATCACATGATAATATTTATTTTCTTTTATCAGATGGTTCTTTTTTTCGCTCGACCAATAATGGTTCTAGCTGGGAACAAACTTTCAAAACTCCGATACAAGAATTTCAACTGTATTTGTCGAAAACGTGGACATTATATCTTTTACATTCCGCAGGAAACGGATTTCAACATATTCTGCTGCGATCTCTTGATGATGGAGTAACATGGAACGATATCTCAAATGGCCTTCCTAATTATACCGAGCCGTACACTTTCTTCTCGATCACTCCAACCGGAGAATTGTTTTTACAGGGATACCAAAGAAATGTATATTATTCTTTAGATAAAGGCAACTCCTGGACGATGGAATCGACTTTACCGTACAGATTGCAAACTGGGATTCTCGGCACATCAAATGGTTATATTTTTTGCGGAAATGCAATCTATGATTCAGTGAAATATGTCCAAACTTCGATGGTCATTCGCTCGACCGATAATGGCAAAACCTGGGACTCGATAGGCAATAGTGCCGCAACTCTTGTTGCATCGAACGATACTATCGGTTTTACGTCGTCATATTCATACGATTTTATCTTTTCGAAGGACTACGGAACAACGTGGAAAACGTCTCCATTGCTACAAGTTTTTCGGATCACAAACGATACTTCATACCCTGATCATTTTGGGAACATCTATTGGTCTACGGAAGATATTACAATAAAATTCAATATCTATTCCGGTACTGCAACCGAATTTTCTATCCCGATCGGGAAGGTGGATAAGCTCTTAATAGATAGGAATGAAAATATCATTGCAACAGGTAATGCATTCATCTCTGTTTCGAAAAACAAAGGAAAAAGTTGGGTAACGAACCCCAATGCAGAAGGACTCTTCACTCAGGGTGGTAAAGTTATTGGATTTGATTCGACGGGACGAGTCATCGTAATTTTCGGTGACAATGCTTTTTCGCGGAGTTCAAATCTAGGCATGTCCTGGGATGAGTTTTTTCTTCCTGTGTCTACGAATGGATGGAGGCAAATCCTAACCGCTCCGGACGGAAATATTTTTGTTCTGGGGGTCAACGTCATAATTTATTCGACAGATACAGGAAAAACCTGGGCGAATGCGACAGCACCTTCCTCCATTTCCTACCCTGGGATCGATGTCGATAAATCAAGTACGCTTTATTCTTTTACAAATCAACATATTCTTCGATCTATCGATACTGCGCACTCCTGGCAAATATTGTTAGATATTTCCACATTACTTTCCGGCACACTATCAACTATTACCTCTCTCGTAGTTAAACCCCAGGGAGAAATTTACGTCGGTACCTCTCTTGACGGCATCATACGCTCCCTCGATCTCGGAGCACACTGGGAAGTGGCGAACGCAAATCTTGGCTCGGCTCATATTTCCGCACTTTTCGCCGCACCTGATGGAGGCGTTACGGCATTTTCGAAAGGAGGAAACCTTCATGATGGTATTATCTATCGCCCGCATAATGGCAGCAAGTGGTTTTCTCAAAATGCCGGCTTACGGTATACAGATAATCTTACCACAATGGCTTTTGCGCCGGATGGGACGGCATATCTTGGTACAAACGGCGAAGGTGTTTGGCGAAGTCAGGGTTTCAGCGCTGTTAACGAGGCAAAGGAAAATAACATACAATTATCCATTTCTCCGAATCCCGCTTCGAACATGATAGAGGTCACCTATTCGCTTCGCAAAACCGAATATATAATCCTTGATCTTTGCGATCTGCTAGGAAGAACACTCCTCAAAATTTCGGAAGGAAATCAAGACGCCGGAGAGCATTCGATGAATGCTGGGTTACATACTCTCCCCGCCGGTATGTATTTTATCCGTCTCATGACATCCGAAGGTTCGCAGACCCAGAAAATAATTATTGCTAAATAATATTAGTGTGACACAAAATTATTGATCGAGATAGTGTAGGTATTTGTACCCGGATCATGTGCTATACTATATTCTGTCGGATAGACACCATTTTTCCTGAAAAGCACAGGTTGTTTGATAACAGGACTGATATTCGGTTTCGAATCGAGAAAAGTTTTTGCGATCATCGGTTCTATAAAATAAAGATCTCCGTGATAGTAGCCGTATGCAACCGTATAATCGAAGGGCTGTCCGCCAAATTCTTTCCCGGTCGTATCGAAGGCATGGACGCCCATTCCGGCTTCGGCGAAAGGATCGAGCTTATAATCGGGAGGCAGATATTTCTTATCCATATTTGACGTTGCAGTATCTGTTCCTGCCATGACTGCCATGAGCTTCATCGTATCGACATAAAAAAAATGTACATCGAGATGAGCATTAGTGTATAAGCTCGGCTTCGGATCGCCGTGAGGATTCCAGTCAACTTCTATATGCCCAAGACTTCCTCCGGTGATCGGCAGGTCCATCATGAACATCATATCGGAATCCATTTCGAGCTTTGAATATGCCTGCTGGGGAAAAGTCACACCCATCGACGTAAGTGTAAATATATTGCCATCAAGGTTTCCCTTCATCCATGAACGGATACTGTCACCACCGAAAGGCATTGTCGTTCCGGAATAGGTAACGGCTTTTGAATTTGTAACAGGACTATCGGCCTGCTTGCAAGAATACAAAAAAAGTGCTGAAACAGCAATAAATGCGTAAAATGAGTTTTTCATAATCGTATGTGACAACAACCTTAGAACACAAAAATACGTAAATCATCACCGTATTTGCCCAGAGCAGGGGAATTCCTTGAGATAGCTAAAACTTTCCCCTCTTTATGGTGTTCTCCAAGTAGGCAACTATCCCCATCATGCTCAGGAACATTATATGTATCGGTATTTTTTCATTTTGCTTGCAGGCTTTCCTGGGCTGCGTAAATGATGCTCCTGTACCACCTCCGAAGGAGCTAAAGCTTGGCGATTCGATCTCATTAGGTAGTATAACGGTCAATCCAGGCGGTGGTTCGTTTCAGGCCGGTTTGGCTACGATCATGTTTCCGTCGAACTCCTATCCGGCTGTAAAAGTAGTGAATATGTCCGTAAGCGACATTGCCGGTTCTACTTTCGGCAATAATATTACGGCTATATCTTCGCTTTATACAGTCGATGCCGGCAGTGATTTTTCTCAGAAGGATATTATCTTCTCTATTCCGGTAACGCTCGATACCAATAATTTTTCGATGGCTTTTTTCTATGATAAAATAACGCACGAACTTGAAGGTATTCCGACTGTCGGGTATGTGACAATAAATGGAATAAGAAAATTATCGATCGCATTTCGCAGATCGGGCAGTTTTTTCGTCAGTACCATTGCAAAATCGAAACTCGTTTCAAGCATTTCAACTTCATTCGATCCGAAATCAGATAATTGGGAATTCCCTAATTTCGAAACGGCAATTACGCCGAATGGACAATTTGCCGGACAATCGCTCAGTGCACTATGGTATTATTATGAACAGACCTTAAAGGGAAAATCACATCTCTACGGTCAGTTTGATCTCGATCATGGCGGCGAACCACCGAAGATCTGGCAGGATAATGATCTCGGATTCAGAGTTGCCGCTGAAACGCAGTTAGCTCTCAAATGGAATAATAATGCATTAGATATGATCGGCCCGCTTAATAACGGAAATATTTCGATCACCACCAATCAAATTATTTATTCGATGATGGTCACTGGGAAACCCCAGCTGATCACGGTTATGAAAGACACAAATGTACTGCCGCTTATTGTCTACAAAGTAACAGGTGGAAACTTCTATGTTGCCGATCCAAATTATCCACTTGGTGAAAGTCAGACGATCTACGATCTCAAGTCTAGTCTTTACAATACTGCAGTTTCGATGTTTGATCTTAGTGCCAATGGTACATCAAAATTCGGTGATCCGACATATATTGGCGTACGTGCATTGATAGATTGGGATGCGATCACAAAAATTTGGACCGATGCACAGAATAATACTTTTACTACTTTCCCTCCGTATACAATTGGGTTCAGCGATCCACTCGGAAGTCTTAAGCCCTCAGCTAATGGATTTGTGACTCTCTTTGATACGGTAACATTCTCTATTACAGGAAACCAGCCCTCATCTACTCGAATTTACCAGAATAATATATTCTCCATTTTTACGACTTCGAACAATATCCCCTTACAGCACGGACCGAATCATATTAGTATTTACTTCTTGAATCCGTCGACAGATCAAAGCCACTCGCTCTGGTCAGGATTCAGTTCATATACGATCCTGCAACAGACATTTTCCATCTCTCCCGCTCTTGATTCATGCTTTGTCGAAAACGATATTACGCTTCGTGCACTTATGGCTCAAAAGCCACCAGGATCCCTTCGTTACGAATGGAATATGGGCGATGGAAGCCCGGTAATCACGAATACAGATCTTGATAGCATTAAGTACCGATACAAGAAAACCGGTTCCTTTACGGTCGCATTAACTATTTACCAGGCCAACACTAATACTCTCATCGGAAAGGAAACATCCACTGTTGTGGTGTCTTTAAATCATGTCATTATTTCATCAACGAAGTTTATCGGAATAATAAATATTCCTTATGTTTTTTATGCCTATATTAATGTTCCGAACGATATTACCCAGCGATGTGAATGGAGTATGGGAGATGGCTCATCGGTCAAATCAAATATAGGCTTCGATTCTCTTCAATATACTTTCCAAAATGCCGGAACATACATTCTCAAACTTAACATTTATGATAATGTAACCAATGCACTATTGGGATCGACACAAAATACTATTACAATTACTCAAATGCAATTACCTACAATGTCACAATTGCAATCTATGAAATCAGTAAATATACAGTTTATTGGAGCACATCAGTATAGCTCTGATAGTCAGCGAGCCTTTACCTATTTATTTGGCGGAGTCATACCAGTTTGGAACTTCACTGTAAATGGATTAATATGGAATAATTCTATTTGTACAGGTACTTCTTTCCGTGGAGTTATTAATCCTGCAATCACATCTCTGGATACTTTTGGATTCTCCCAATCTAGTGGTACGAGTAACTATGATCCAACTAACCATAGATTTTTGAATAGTACCTATACATCTCTTCTTATAGAAGGACTTTCTATTCCCATAGCAGAATTTGATGGTAATACAATTACGTATACGATTAAAGGCCCTTCCGTTCAGTATAATATTACTAGGATTTGGTATACGGGTGATTTTTCAGATAGATATGAAGGATCTGGGAAATTTGAATATATTTCTACAAATTGGTTTGACCCGGTAAATCAAGCAGAGTTAATTTTCACGTTTTACAAATAATTTTTGTCCTGAATTTTTAATCCTCACTTCCGCGTTTACTTCCCCGCTTATGCTGCTTGAAAAACTCACATCTATTCATGAAAAATTTCTTTCTTTGGAGCGCGATCTCTCCGATCCGGCTATTGCTCCGGATCAGAAGCGGATGACTCAGCTTGCCCGCGAGCGGCGGCAGCTTTTGACTATCGAGGAAGCGTACCATAAGTATAAGCGCCTCACGGATGGCCTCGAGGGCGCAAAAGAGGTTTTACGCGATACCCGCGATCCGGAAATGCGCGAAATGGCGGAAAACGAGATGCATTCGCTCGAAGAAGAGCTGGCCAAATACGACGAAGAAGTGAAATATCTTCTTGTCCCGCAGGACCCGGATGACAGCCGCAATTGCATTATCGAAATCCGTGCCGGAACGGGCGGCGATGAAGCTGCCCTTTTTGCGGGCGATCTCTACCGAATGTATATGCGCTATGCCGAGCGGCAAGGCTGGAAAATGGAAACGATAGATTTTAATGAAACAGGTCTGAAAGGATTCCGCGAAGTATCGTTCTCGCTTGAAGGCGAGGATGTCTATGCAAAAATGAAATGGGAAGGCGGAGTGCACCGCGTCCAGCGCGTCCCGGCAACAGAAACGCAGGGGCGTATTCATACGAGCGCCGCGACAGTTGCCGTATTGCCGGAAGTTGAAGATGTTGAAGTGGATATAAATCAGAACGATCTGCGTATCGATATTTTCCGCTCCGGCGGCAAGGGCGGCCAGAACGTAAATAAGGTCGAGACTGCAGTGCGAATCACTCATATTCCTACAGGTATTGTCGTTAGCTGTCAGGAAGAGCGTTCTCAGCTAAAGAATCGTAATAAGGCGATGAAGGTTCTCCGCTCGCGCATGTATGAAAAAGCAAAGGAAGAAGCAGATGCTAAATACAGCGCCGAAAGAAAAACGATGGTCGGTACCGGCGACCGCTCCGAGAAGATTCGTACTTATAACTTCCCGCAGGACCGCGTAACCGATCACCGTATCGGATTAACATTGCATAATCTTCCCGCCATTATGGATGGAGCCTTGGACGACCTGATCGAGCAATTACGTATTGCCGATCGTGCGAAGAAACTGGCTGCAGCGGGGAATTAAACAACTACATCATCCTCTATTGAATATCGTATCCCCTTAATCTTTTTTCGTATTTTTGTGTGTCATATAAAGCAGCTGTGAAAGTTGCTTGTTGTTGTACCTTTATTAACTATGCTTATGAAACAAACTCTTTGTATTCTTTCACTTTCAGTTCTGCTCCTTGCTTCATGCAGTAAGTCGAGCAATCCGACATCGAATAATAACAATAATAATAATAATACACCGGCAATACCATGATCGTTACCATAGACGGTCAGACTGATACGCTGGTAGCAACTGCAAAGCAGACTACCAGTTCCGGCGTAACAAACATCACTGTTGCGGGCGCAGGTAGTAAGGGCTCAGGCGCGGGATTTACGCTCGTGAATATCACAGGCACCGGGACGTATAATGTTGGTACGGTAACGTATAACGGCTCTTCCATTCAGACTGTTGTTATGGTTGATTCCTATAAAGATGCCGCAGGACAATCGGCTAATTATACGTCTCCCACAGTACCGGGCACTACAGCTGTCGGGACGGTAACCGTGACCACATTGACATCTACCTCGATCATTGCAACGTTCAATGGCACATTAAGCAAAACCAGCAACTCTCCGGCATCCGATCCTGCTTCATCGATCGTGACCAACGGAAGTGTAAATGCTACAATAATGTAGCAGTATGAAGATAAATTTAAGGATCGAATGAGGTTCGTTCGATCCTTTTTTTATTTTATTTTATTTTGACTATCTTCTTTGTAATTATCCCTTCATCTGTTTGCAACCGGAGATAGTAAACACCTTCAGGAAGTCCGTTCAGGGATACAGAAATATTCTTTTCACCGGGTTCTTCCGTACCTTCATGTATGACTTTTACAATTCTACCGAGTTGATCGATCAATTCGAGCTTTACATGCTCGGAATGCGAAAGAGCATATTTTATCATGGCGGAGTTTGCAATAGGGTTAGGAAAACAGGTAACGATCGTTTGCGAAACCTGAGGATCTTTAACGGCACTTTGATTACGCAGATGAATGCGGTAGATCGCTGGAATTCCCTGATCGGTGGAAAGATAGATATCACCGGATGAATCCTGAACCAAGCCGCACGGGCGTCCCCAATAAGCGTAATTGACGGAGTCGGTTAGAAATCCGGTTAGAAAATCAGAATATTTCCATCCTTCAAGTGAATCACTATATACTATTTTAATAACTTTATATCCCAAGCCGATCATTTTTCCTGACGGCGAAGACCCATGAATGGCAACGAGGATCGAGCCATCAGGCTTCATATTATTTTGTGGATCGCGATAAAAAAGCAATTGCATTGGGGTCGAATGGGCATGAATAAAAACATCGCCGAAGCGCATTCCACTATTGATACTGATTCCATTCCCTAAGACTTTGACACTATCGTTGGCAGTGATCGGAAGTACGCCTTGGTATTCCGGAGTTGCACTAAAGTCCTCCCACTCTCTAGCGCCATAAGCAAAAGGCCAGCCAAAAAAATCTCCTTGATGCACTGAACTGATCACTTCCGACGGAATATTATCGCCCAACCCGTCGCGATCGGCATTAGCTGCCCAAAGATCTCCATTCAATGGATTGATCGCAAGTCCAAGCGCATTTCGTAATCCTGTTGCATATATCTTTCTCCCTGATCCATCGGGATTAAATTGAAGGATCGTGGCCCTCTCGGAATCGCCTTCGCGGCAATCGTTGCACGAGGCACCGACGCTAAGATAGATATGATTGCCAATTGTATCGAATATTATTGTACGAGTAAAATGATTATAGTAACCTGTATCCCCTATACCGGAAATGAACGGTTCTTCGGTTTCGAAAAAACCATCCCCATTGAGATCGGAAAATTTTCGGACTCGTGACGGTTGTGCAACATACATCGCTCCATTATAAAATGCAAGACTGTGGGCAGTATCCACGTCGGGGGCTGCGATCACTGCGCTATCTGCTATGCCATCATGATTGGCATCAGGAAGTGCGAGAATATGATTTGCATTCATATCTGCGACATAGATAGTATTCTTCGGTCCGAGCGCCATGAACCTCGGTCGTTTCAACGTTCCTGCATAAAAAACATTGATCTCATATTCATCGGGGATCATCACCATTTTATTGGTATCGATGAAAGGTTGAAAGAGTGGATCGACGATAACTTTCTTCGGTACTAACTGCCCTGGAGCAGTGGATGATATCGCTAAAAGAATAAGGAATGAAGCAATTCGTTTCATGATAGATGCAGGCTTTAGTAAGAGAACACATGGGAGCCGAATGAGTTGCTCTTTAAACGACAATGTCCCGCCGGAATTCGGCGGGACATTGTAACTGAAATCGTTTTTATAAGCGCTTATTTGTTCAGCGTCATCTTCTTTGTGAGCTTGGTTGTCACGCCATTTGCATTCGTGAAGTCAAGTTCATAGACATAAGTACCGCTTGCAAGGCCTGGCATATCCAGTTTAGAGATCTGCTTACCTGCAATGTAATCCATGCCATTGATCGGCGTCGCTACGACTTTACCGGTGATATCAAGTATACGAAGCGATACCGTACCATTTTCCGGAAGTGTGAAGCCGATGCTCGTCGACTGGCCGAACGGATTCGGGAAGTTCTGATCGAGCGAGAAGTCCGCACCTGAGGCCGAGCGATCGAATGCCGTTGTATTGCTGGTTGTACGAGCACCATCAAGATCAACTGCAGTCACACGGTATGTATAGGTCTTATTGGTCTCGAAGGCTACCTGCGCAGTATGCAAGAAGCTGTAATCAGTCGAGGTAGAAGCTTTTGCCTCACCTGCAGTGATCCAGTCATTGCCGTTCTGCATTTCGACTTCGTAGTGGTCAACATTCTTCTGTGCTGCAACCGACCAGGTAATCAAATTACCCTCGGGTTTTGCTACGCCGTTAACAGCTTCGAATTCCACCGGCAGATAGACGCCTCGGAAGCTCTGGATGAAATCAAGAGCACCACGCAGGAATCTGGTTGTACCACTAACGAGCGGTGGCAATACCTGTCCGTCCATTGTATTGACGGTCTGGAGCGGATCTGCCCAATCGAATGCGTAGAACACGACATTAAAGGTAGCGCCTGTCCATGCCGTACCTGCGCCGCTATCAAGCGGAGTCTGCGGATGCATAGCATAGGTATAAGCAAAGCGTGAAATATTATCGCCTGCAACACCCGTTGCCGGATTAACCTTTACAACGTTCGGTCCGCCGCCGGTTCCACACTCACAATTACCTGTACCGGTAACAGTGGATACAGAAAGGATACTATCGGAGAATCTGAAGTAGTTTCCGACCCCATTGACTAAGCCGCGATACTGAACCGGACCAGCAACAGGCCAGTTCAAACCAGGCCAACGAGCGACGAATTGGGTATGCAGCCAGTTTGTCATGATCTCATTATCCGTGATTGGATTGTTCAACTGACGGTATGCAGACGTCGTATCGTTATACTTGGCAATATTCTCACCAGCGATAATGAACGACTTCTTAGCATAGGTCTGTCCGGCTCTGAAGAAGCGGATAAGTTCATTCTCTTCTTTCAGACTGATCGCACCTGATCCTAAAGCACCATTATAAGGGACAGTCGGATCTCCAGTTGCCCAGACAACTGTCCACCATGGGGTATAATCAATCGGCGAGTTACCGATCGAAGCACGATCGAGTGAATCATACGGAACGCCCAAACGCTGTAATGCTGCGGCAAGCGAGTCCTTATTATTGTGTCCAGGATTTCCTTGGCCATCGTTGTACCATGTAAGCAGTAATGCTGCGCGCTTTACGATGATCTTGAATACTTTCGACAAGCTATTATTACTATTATTCTGATCCGGATCGACATAGACAGTAACACGGAAGAGCTTCCCATTTTCACCGATGATATTCCAACCTGGGAAATCAACTGTCACCGACTGACCGGAACTGAGCGTAAGATTCGAAACAGTAGCCGGATTCGGGCCACCGATTCCAGGTCCAAAGTACGTATTCCAGGTCACGCCATTATCGGTCGAAACTTCCAGTAATGCATGGACGCTGCGGTTGAAGGCTTTAATAAGACCTTCGTTCTTCACGATCGTCTGAACTGGAAGCGGATTCTCGGCAGTTACGGTGATCACACCATTATTATCGGTAATTCCAGCCGGTCTGGTAATAACCAATACTGCAAGGTCATTGGTATATTGGAATACATCCGCATCACTTGCACCGATATTCGGCGTATTGTTTCTGACAAGACGCTGATTCCCGTCGAAATCAAAGAGATCCGTAGCCGTATTGAGCCAAATACCATTATTGGATGCAGGGCTATATATATAGCTTGTAACTGCAGGCAAGTGCAGTGAGTCATTGACTCCCGAACTGTACATCGGATCGCCTGTGACTGAATGAACATCCTGACCGGTATAAGTGCGCCATTCGGTAAGATTCTTAATAGTTACGGTCTGAATGAATGTCCCTGTCGGACGGTCATATTCCGTAACAGTGGCGAATGGGGTCGAGCCACCGAAAGTAGCAGTTGCCGTAGCACCACCACCAGGTCCGCCGTTAGCAGCAGTAATCGTTACTGCCGGAGCAGATGTATATCCTGAACCGGGCGATGTCATCGTGATCCCCGTTACTGCGCCTGTGGCAAGATTTATCGTCGTCACCGCAGCAGCACCTTTTCCACCTCCGCCGGCGAAGGTAACAACCGGAGGCTGCGTATAGCCAGCACCGCCATTAGTAACGGCAACGTTCGATACATCCTCACGGAAATGGATATTGTTATAATCAGCGCTAATGGAATTCCCCCACGGACGCGGTACCGTAAGATTATACGTCACAGCTGTCGGGCTTGCAGAGGCATTCAGATTCTGCAAAATATTATCCCATACGAACGGGCGACCCGAGCGCGTAATTAAGATAGTTGCCGGAGCATCCTTCACCGAAATCGAGTTGCTGAATATCGAGTCATTATCAGTGAAATAAATCGTCGAGTTCGTAGACATCGTTATCGGCTGAATGGTCGTTGTCGCAACATTCATCGGGCGCAAATCATAAATCATGTTATTTGTAACCCTGTTTCTGGTGCCGACAGGCAATGTAGAATGCTTCTGGTTCGGGCCGGAAGATCCTACAGTATAGAGCGTCGAAGCCTGTTGGATATCAACACCTGCCAACGTATTCGCAGTAGGTATGCTCGAAGCAATATTATGTATTTTATTACCATCGATCCAGAGGTTTATACTATTGCCACTGCTTTGACTAATAGCTGCAGTGTAGTTTTGGCCGCCATTCATAATCCAAGAAATCTCATTATGACCGACGTAGATGCCGTCCTCGTTACCGAGTTTAATGCCAATGGAGCCAATTGGGTTGGAAGCAGTACCGATAGTATTACGAGTAAACCGGTTATTATAATTACGTTTATCAAAGAATATAGCCTGGTTTTGATCGAAAAGCGGTGTCGTTCCGATATCGAGAATACCGATATTGCCATTGCCGATTTCGTTATTGTCGATCGTAATATCATGGTCAATACTTGTATCCACAACACCGGATAAATATGTAGAAGCCGAATAACCGTTCGTAATCGAGATAACATTCGACCCGATACCGCTGGTATTGCCATTATTAACGAGTCTTAAATTCTTGAATGTAAGATTCGTCCTTCCGAACTCAACATCGAGCAGAACATTGGCTCCGGAATTATTGATCATCGTGATACCGCGTTTTGCAGGCTCCGGAGTGACGAGGTCAGGAGATGGGCTGAACTGGTTATTACCATCCCATATCATGTAATTTGCGGATTTATAACCCCACGAGAAACATGTTGGCTTATTACCGCTAAAGATGATCGTTGGGCTTACACCTTTCTTCGGCCTCCAGGCTACAACTGCATTAGGTCCGGTGCCGAGAATATCGCGGAATTCCACTGCCGCGTTCAACGTAGATACAGATGTTTGTCCATTCTCCGTATAATTTGCATCGGTCAGGATCAGATTCAGATTGCCGCCAATTCCGCGGAAACGCATAGAATCTACCGCTGCGGAAATTGTCTGGAAACGCTGTCCGACACCGACATTAATCGTGCCTTGCAAGCGAGGAATGATAGAGAAGAACTGGCACGTCGTATCATTGGTAAGATCGCCATCACCCGGATAGTTTGCAATAGCGCAAAGCTGATAGCAACCGGGAGCGAGAGTGGCTATATCGTAAATACCTTGTTTTGCAGGGAAGAACATCTTTACGTTACCTGCATCGACATTGAGTTCCGGCAATGTTGTATCTGCCTGGAACACCAGTCCATTGTCAGAACATCTGAGAATCCTGAGTCGTACCGGAACGTCAAAGAGATCCTGTACACCAAAATTATTGAAGAACGCACCTGCTTTGAATTCTTTCTTCTCAGGTTTTTCTTCTCCGTCGGCAGGATTAAATACCGAGACCGCCAAAACATCTTCGAGATAGCTGACATTGATTGTAGAGCAAAGAGTATCGCCGGCTTTCAATTGATCGGTTGCCAGCAGCGTCATACCGCATACGGTATAAATGCCATTCTGCGTCGGAGTAAAATCTTTGAATGTCGTGTCACGATATGTCGAGCTTAACCAATTATTGATAATAGACGTATCGCGATAAACGACAACTCCCTGCGGATTCGAAATATAAACGCTTACCGGTACATTGGTCTGGTTGTTTATTCCGAGATTACGGAATTGGAATTGCACCGGCACCGGAATATTGACCGGAGTTCGCGAATTTGTGACCGGCTGCTCAAGGTGCGTGGGCACAACATGGTTAGGCGGACTGATAATAAAGGACGTAACCAGTGTCGCTGTATTCTGCGATATCGGGCTTGTAAGATCGGCCGTATAGGTTACCGTATATATACCGTATTGCGATGGCGTAAATGACGGGAAAACTATAACTGGGCTCGTTCCTCCACCCGGGGGCGGAATTTGTGCATTTGTTAAAATTATCGCCTGATTGAATTCCTGAACGTTCGGTGCATCACCTAAACGAGTGATAACGCAACGAAGCTCGATGAAATTAAAGGCAAAGTTACCTTCATTTGTAATAGCGACTTGCGGGTTAAAGGCATTATTGATCAACAAAATTGCACCATCGGCGGGGACGTTTGACGGATTTGTAAATGCAAGATTATAATCATATCTGATAATAAAGCGGTAATTAATAGTCGGCAGCGGGTAGTTCTCATTATCGTAGCAGGTACCTCTGGGATCGGTAGAGAACTGAGGGGGAGCCGGAGGAACAACAGCAGCTGCGCTTACTGAAAGTGCGCCGTAGTTGCCGCCGTTACTTGCGCCCTGATCCTTCAAACCCAAACCGATCTGATATCCATTATCATACCAGCTATTGGCATTCGAGCGCGGTCCGAAATTGACCTGGATTTTCGAAATAAATGCGCCTGGCTCATACAGAACAACCTGGTAGTTACCGACGCAATTATTCTGATAATTAGCTATATTAGATGTTTCAACAATAAATGTGCGGTACGGAGCCGTTCCTACGGCTTTATACCAAAACCCGGTAGGATTAGCAGCAGGCGCTACTACCATGGTTTTATATCCGCACCATGCATGGATGGTGCTATTCGGGAATTCTACTTCATACGCTGGGTTTCCATAGTTCTGCTGGGAGTAATAAAACTGACCGCCGGTATGATAAATACCGGTATTAAAATCAAAAAATGAGGTGGCGCAAGATCCTAAAATGCCATTATTCTGGACGACACCATCCGGAACGACCGATGATCCTCCGACTACGACAGATCCATCTTGTGTGACCTTAATTTCATTGGTCAGTGTATTCAGATATCTAAACGTAAATGGAAGGAAAATGCTGTTCGAGAATTTAGTGTGGTCGGTTGCAGCTTGAGGCCGGATTTCAGTGATCTCCGTTCCACCATTGCCAACGATCGTGGAATAAGGAGTGCCATCGGTTTGGACTTTATAGTTAGCAACTGTGTACTGGGCTTGTACGGCGGGGGCTAGCGCCAACCCTGCAACGAAAAGCAGACTAAGAAGCAAAGCGTAGATTTTTTTCATGACTGTAACAATAAATATAAAGTTGGAAAGATGAATTATTAAAAATTTATAGCGAAATGAGCATTCCCAACACGAACTCATCCCGTTTCCCTCTTCACTATGACACGCAGCAATGCCAGAATGTGACAGCCCTCTGCAAATATTTTTCGCAGTTTTCCGTCATTTTGGCATGATACCTGAACTTCAAATATACGAAATTTTTTAGGGCTTTAGGGAAAATCCGTCTTTTAGGAATAATGGAATTACTCCATACGCCGTATGATTATTCTTTTAGGGGATCAAATAAACTGCCGTATCTTTGCCTGTAAAAATTTCAATAATTTTGAAGGGAAAAAAACACAATATATACCTATTTCCGTTCCTTATCGCAATTATTCTTCGATGTGCGGCTATACCGATTTTGGATGAATCCGAGCCTGCATTAATGGAATACGGAAGAATAGCTCACAATATGCTTACAGGTTCCGGTTTTAGCTATTCTTGGTATCACACTTCAGGCACCCACATTATTCTACCGACAGCCTATATGCCTCCAGGGCAGGTTTTCATTCAGTATTTCATACTTGGGGTCTTCGGTGAGACCAATCTTGGTTTAATTGCCCTCTATTTCCTCCAAATTGTACAATTTCTTGTTTTTTTGTATCTTATAGGGCAGATATCACGTCTACTTTTTCGATCGGAAAGAGCGGAAAACTTTACAATCTGGCTTGCTGCTATTTATCCTCCTTTTATCTATATTTCAATGACCTTCGGGGTCACAAGCTCAGCACTTCTGCTTAATGCCTTAGTTCTCTATTTTGGAATAAGATTCAGTCATTCATTGGGTACTAATGATAAGACCATGAAATTTGCCCTGCTTTTAGGTATATCCTGTGGATTTCTCCTGCTTTTTCGTGGTGAATCGCCCCTAATTATCATAACGACATTTATCCTCATTATTTATCAAAATAAAGATGAACTCCGACGTGCAGTTCTTTATATAGGCCTTGCCGGTCTTACTGCCGCTGCTATTCTCGCTCCCTGGACGATACGGAATTATCTTGCTTTTCACCGTTTCATTCCGATAAGTACGAATGGAGGGTTTAATTTCTGGCGGGGGAATAATGCGATCACTACCGGAAGTCCCTGGGCGGAAAGCGGTTCCCCACTTTGGACGACCGATTCATTATGGGCGGAGATCGAGCCAAAAATGGATACGTCAAAAGATTTCGATAAGATCTATTCAGACATACATGTGCATGATGCAGTGCATTGGATAAAAGAGCATCCTTTGCAAGCGGCATTACTTTCTGTAAAAAAAGCTGCTATTCTCTGGACTGTGGATATGAAGAGCAAGATGGGACGTACTGTTGCTTATATTATGATATATTTTTTAACCAGTCTGGCGCTACTATCAGGAATATTTTTTATCTACAAAAATAAGATAGCGAAAACAAGCGTAGATGCACGAATCGGATTGCAGATCATAATCCTTTGGTGTATTATAGCGACAATGACCGCAATGATCTTTTTTCCGCTGCCACGATTTCAGGTGCTTCTTATAGGAATATATTTCCCCATTGTAGGATATGGTATTTCGGAAATTGCCGCTCATCTTTTTGAAAGGAAACAGGGCAAGTAATTGTTTCGTAGAACATCTCCGTTATCGTAAAGAAAGACTTTCTAGATAAGCATACATATGATCTACGTCACTCGCAAAGCACATTTCTCTGCCGCCCACCGGCTCTATAACCCGACCTTCTCGGCTGCACGCAACGATGCAACTTTCGATAAGTGCAATAATCCGATGGGGCATGGCCACAATTATACCATTGAAGTTACGGTTGCAGGCGATCCTGATCCTCTCACCGGATACGTGATCGATCTGAAGAAACTTGCTGCACTCATGGATGAGCTTATCATCGAAAAAGTCGATCACAAACATTTGAACTTCGATGTGCCGGAGCTTCGCGGTATTATTCCTACGGCGGAAAATATCGCTCTTATCTTCTGGCAAATCCTTGATCCGAAAATCAAAGATGGGAAACTCTATTCAATAAAAGTTTTTGAGAGCGATAATAATTTTGTAGAATACAAAGGAGAGCCGGTCGGAGAGATACCAAAATATGAAGTTGAAAGTTTACAGTCAACAGTTTACAGTTGACAGTAAGCAAAAAAGACTTCTTCCTATACTCTTAATTACTTATGACACCAATCACGACATTACCCGGAGCATTAGAAACTACCGATAATCTTTCTCACGATGAACTCGATCAACTCGAGCATGGACAGGACGAAGCCCCATATTCCAAGGAGGGATCCGAATCCGATCCGATGCTTCGTGCACTGACTCATTCACTCTTAGTGGAGCTTGGTGAAGATCCTGACCGCTGCGGCCTGAAGAGGACACCTCACCGCGTAGCAAAATCTCTTCGCTATCTGACGTCAGGATATTCTATGGATATTGAAAAGGTACTGAATGGCGCGATCTTCAATGAAAAAACCGAAGAAATGGTTATCGTGAAAGACATAGATTTCTTCTCCCTGTGTGAACATCACATGCTCCCATTTTATGGAAAGGCCCATGTTGCCTATATTCCAAAAGGAAGAATTGTTGGCCTATCGAAAATTCCGCGTATCGTTGAAGTCTTTGCAAGACGATTGCAAGTGCAGGAGCGGATGACGCATCAGATCGGTGAAACGCTGATGGAATATCTTGATCCTCATGGTGTTGCTATCGTTACCGAAGCGCGGCATATGTGCATGATGATGCGCGGTGTGGAAAAGCAAAACTCTGTGGCAACCAGCAGCGCAATGTTCGGATCGTTCAAAGAATCGAAAACACGAATGGAATTTTTGGCACTAATCGGCGGAAAACTGAGGTAAGAGAAGGCACACGCAGCGTGCCCCTACGAATCCTGTAAATCCTGGTTCAGATTACTTTCCGGTCATTTGCTTGAACTCTGTCATCGGATCGCCGGCAGCACTGATGCGCTGGGCGAAATGGTATTTGCCGTCAACGATCTGCAGAATTGTCAGAGGTTTTTTAGCATTGCGATCGGCATCTATAGTGATGGAGCCTGTCACGCCTGCAAAATCTTTTGTCGCGGCAATAGCATCTCGTAATTTTTTTGAATCAGTGCTTCCGGCCCGTTTCATTGCATCGGCAAGGATATTAGCGGCATCGTATCCGAGCGCAGACATCGCATCGGGATCGCTGTTATATTTTGCCTTATATTTTTTTATGAAGTTCTGCACAGCGGCATCCGGATCTTCGGTAGAGAAATGATTGGAAAAATAGGTGCCGTTAAATTGTTTTTCAGCGCCCTTTGTAAGTTCTGACGAATCCCAGCCGTCACCACCAATAAGCGGGCAGGTAATGCCTAATTCACGAGCTTGTCGGACAATAAGTGATACTTCGCTATAATAACCTGGAATAAAAATAACATCCGGATTGGAAGCACGAATAGAGGTCAGCGCAGCACGAAAATCTTTATCGCCAGATGAATATGCCTGCTCACTTACTTCCTCGCCACCGTTCTTCTTGAACGTTTCGCGGAAAGAGTTCGCAAGACCTATGGAATAATCCTGCTTGGTATCGAGTAGGATGGCTGCACGAGTTGCATGAAGAGTTTTCTTCGCAAAATTTGCCATTGCCTCACCCTGAAAGGGATCGATAAAACAAATGCGGAAAATATAATCACCTATTCTGGTTACTTCTTCGTTCGTAGAGGCAGGCGAGATCATCGGAATCTTTGCCTGTTGCGCGATCTGTCCTCCGGCGCGTGAGCGGCTGGATGCGACTTCACCAAGGAGTGCGACAACTTTATCGTGATTGATCAATTTTTGTACGGCTGAAGTCGCTTCTTCCTGTTTGGAATTATCATCTTCGCTCATCAGCTTCAGAGGTTTTCCGAGCACACCACCTGCTGCATTGATCTCATCGATAGCAAGCTGCGTTCCGTTATGTGAAGATCTCCCGAAGGTTGCATTCTGCCCGTTGATCGATGCATATTCTCCGACAAGGATTTCATTACCCGCCGGGCCGCCTTCTTTTTTGCAGTCAGTAAAAATTAGTGTAAGAGAAAGTACAAAGCAGACGCCTACAAGACAACGTTTCATATTATATGTTTGTGGTATATAGAAAAATCAGAGGTTAAAAGAACTTGTAGAAGACAAGTATCATTCCGAGATTACCTGATTCCCAGTTTCCTGAGTTTCGGCCCGTAACTTGATTTTGGGAATTCCGTCATCAATCGTTCATACCACATTCCGGCTGCTTGAGAGTTGCCCATGCTATAATTCGAACGGGCAAGTTTGTAGAAAGCAGATTCGCGTTTGAAGTTCGGTCCGGCTTGCACCGTATATTCGAAATACGGAAGCGCATCGGCATAGCGCTGCATGGCAAAGTAACATTCGCCCATCCAATAATAAGCATTGGGCACCATCTCGGGTGGTCTTCCATTCACTACAACTTGCGAGAAATCTGCAAGAGCATTCTCATATTCGCCTTGCGTGAAATTCCCGAGTCCGGCTTCATAGGTTGAATATGCAGAAAGATCCGGCTTAGGAATATAGCTTGCTCCCCACGGTGTTTTCGGATAATCATCCGAAGATACCGGCGGGATATCCTGGGGCTCTTGCGAAAGCGCAGAAACTTTCGCAAGCGTTGAATCTGCTTTCGATAAGACTTGCTGTGCAGATGGGCCGTTTGCAGTTTGTGAGGGCTGTGTTGACCTATTTTTTGCTGTATTACGATTTCGTGTCGAACGCGGACGGCATGAGTCTAGCACTAAAATTGATGCTGCAAAAAGGAGCGCGATTAGGATGATAGTTTTTTTCATATTAAGCTCCTCCATTAATAAAGATTATATTTAATGCCGATCGTGAATGCAACATTTGAAGCGGGGTGATCGAATCTGTTATTCCCCAGTACGATACTCGAATTTGATGTCGGTGTCGTCGTAGTTTGTGTATAGGTATACAGATAATTGGTAACCTCGGTTAAGCGTGCCTGAGCAAAAAAATCCAACATGCTATTGCCATCGTCAGGCGAGTAGAGAAGAGGTATTTCTAATCCCATTTGCCCATAGAGTTCGAATGGAAGAGGGGGATCATATATATTTTTTTTCGTCGTCGCAGAACTTACGAAAGTAATATTATCTTCATAGATCGCTTTCAGGTCAACGCCGCCACCACCGCCGATATAGACCGATGGCATTCCTGCACCGAACGTTGCTCGAGCATTGAATCCGAAAGTTACCGGAACGTAGGTATACGTTCGCGAGACGGTTTGGAAGCCGTCTGAAGTTGTACCACCGCTAGAAATATGATAACCTGATCCGAATTCCGCTTCCAAACCGACGATGGAAAACTTTTCCGGTTCGTTCTCATCCGGATCGGAATTAATGACTTCGATCGGCAGAAGTGGAATATCAATTGCAAGATCCATTTTCACTCCTTGTCCGGCGCTCCACCATATTGGGTTGGAGCCATTCGTTCCGATATTTTCGCTCCCTCTGGCAATACCATAACCACCGGAAAGCCTAATACTCAAAAGCGTTGGCAGCGATTGTTCTTCCGGCGAAAGTACTCCGCCCTGGCTTTGGGCAAGCAGAGTGCTATTTGCAAGCGCAAACATAAAAAAAAGAAAGATCGTATATTTCATTTTCATGATCTTGAGGTGCTTGTTGAAAAAAACTATTGATCGTCGATATTCGACAATCTTCCTACTTTAACTTATTCAGCCTCGCTTCGGCACGTGTGCGGTTCGGACTATCCGGGAAACTCAGGATAAGCCGCTGGTATGCGCTCTTTGCATTGGTTCTATCACCGAGTTTTTCATACGATGCACCGATCTTGAACTCCGCATCCGCGGCTTTCGATGAATTCGGATATTTGGTCAGTACATCATGAAATGTTCTGATCGCCTCGTCATATTGTGCAAGTGCATAAAGAGATTCACCTTTCCAATATAAGTAATTGGGTGCATAACCCGAAGAAACATCGGTACGTGCGAGCTCGTCGAAGGATGTCAATGCATCCATGTATTTTCCATCGTTAAAAGATCGTAAGGCTGCGCTATATTTATCGTTTGGCGGATATGATGTTTGTTGCGGCTGAGATTGAGGCTGTTCCTGAGGATCTATCGGGGCTGTTTCCGGAATAGTACGAATAGTATTAGGGGCAGGTGATGGAGCAGTATAATTTTGCTGCGGAGCATTCCCAGGCATTATCTGGGGTTGTGAAATTGGTGCCCGCATACTCTGTTGCTCTAAAAGACTTTTGAGTTTTGCGATCTCGATTTCAAGTGATCTGATTCGAGCCCGATCTTGTACAACAATTCCTGTCATCGTATCGATGATAGTTAGAAGCTTATCCTGTACCATTAAGATCGAATCCATCTGTTTCGCGCTTGCCTGTGCGGCATTCCCATTACGCAAATTCGCTACACTGCCACGCCGGGTTTGCTGCGATGTGCGGCAACTTGCAAGCATGGCGAGCATAAGCAGCAGAGCCATGATAACGAGATTTTTTCCTGATCGTATGAGCATTATCTTCTAAAATGTAGCCGATGAAGCACAAGTACAACAAAGCAAAGCTATGCAAAATTAAGGAAAAAATCGCCGGAACCTTGATTTATAGGATTTTAGGGATTAACGTGATCAAGTGTAATATTATCGCATTGCTCCAGTTTTAATTGGATTTTTTTAATTTTTAATTACTTTCACGCTCTCCCAGCCCAACCGCGCGAAATAAATGCCTGCCGGATATTTCTGCATATCCACAAGGAAACTCGCCTGCCCTGCCGAGAGTTGCTGGCGTAGTAACGATTTGCCGAACACATCGAAAAGTTCGAAGAGTGTAGACTCTTGTAGGGCATCGAATTGGAAATCAGCGGAGGAAGTAGTAGGAGTAGCAAGAATTTTAAGATTCGGATACAGTTGGGAACTGCCGTCGGGTTTCCGGACGGCATCTAAGAAAGATTGACTTCCTACGAGCACTCGTATCATCGGCAAATATGTCCCTCCATTATTAAATGGCGGACTTAAGTGTGGATTCCATGTGATCAACTGTTGGGCATTGCCGGAAGTATTCGTTGGCCAGTATCCATTATCGGGCATCCAGGGACTCCAAGATCCGCTCCCGGCAGATTTTTCGACAGCGAATGTACAGTTTACATTGCCGTTAGTGTGGTCAGGTGACCATTGTGTTCCGTATTTATCGGAATAGATCGGAGTGATAGCCGGAAAAATATTATTTTCAACAATGACTTCGCCTCCGCCACGTGAAAAATCGCCGCCCATCATTATGCTGCTTGAGGAAAGCTGGCTGACACTAAGCCAATAGACACCGACGGATACAGCGATTGGTTCGGGGAACATATACAGCCAAAACTGGTCGAATAATCCACCTTGCCGAACTGCATTCAAGGATGTAATAGTCTCCGGAAGACTTACAGCATCACCCGGAACACATGAATTTGCATCCCCCTGTAAAAGTGATATTTTGATTGGATCCGGAGACTGGTTTCCGCTGGCAAAATAAATCCGCGCACCATAAATTGTGTCGCTGTGTGGAAGCGTGAATTTCATAGCATAGCTTCCGCTCATTGAATTAAATCCAATTCCCTCACCGGAAGTATTAGTGATAAATGGTATATCATTACCACGATTACGTTCTCCACTGATATCTCCATCATCATACGCAAATTCTTGAATTGCATTTGAACTCAGATCGCATGGGAGAAAGAATTCTGAAAAAGTTTGATTATCCTGAGTATAGTCGTCATACGATGAACTGGCAATGGCCGCAAAAATTCTATACTCAGTATCCCCGGAAGCAGCCAAAGCTGCTTGTGCATTCCAATCAGGCATTCGGATAATAGAATCCATGCCTCCACGAAGAGCTGCTACCTCTATTGTATCTGAGTATACTATATTTCCATGTTTGTTTGTGATCCAAACTGCCACAGGTATCGCGAGCACGGCATCAACTGAGTAATCACGCATGCTGAAGTATATTGGTATATTCGATGCTGCCGAAAATGGAATTTTCGAATATGGAGTTACGACTCGCACCCAGGAAACTTCAATATCCGGTAGACGAGGGACTTCAAGTGTAATATTATCTACATACCAGGGGTCATCATCATCAACCACATTGCCAATACCGTTATTATTTGCTCTTAAGCGAAGTCTGAAGCGAAAACTTGAATCGAAATAATTTTTTATAGGAACAGTAACAGGTTGCATATCCCCTGTTATGTGATAGGTAAGAGCATTCGTAGTAAGCCTCAACCAAAATGTCTTAAATTCAAAATCGTGTCCACCATCAATGGCTGCAATCCGGTTCCAGACTTTAGGATTACACATCGGCTCTGCAGTATCTTTAAATTCGATAATCAAAGAATCGCCTGGACGAACAACTTCTCCGTTACTATTAAAGATGGCTTTCTCCGGACCACTCAGTGTATCGGCATCCCAAAAACCTGGATAAAGTAGTCTTCCTCCCCGCATAAAATCGAACGTAAGAATAACTTTTGTTTGTCCTTCCAAATTGAAAGGGAAACTTGCTAATGTATCACCAACTCCTGTACCGGAGTATAAATTGCCAAGGATATCTGACCTATCGAACCGTAAAACCGGATCAAGTAACCCAGATGGTCCTACACCACCGGATTCAAGAGTGTATCTTGGCGGCGGCGGATCCCAAGTCATCAAATCTCCATCAGTAATTGTAGTACCAGATGATATCCATCTTATCTGATCTGGTATTAAAAAAAATGCCGTTACCCCATAATTATCTGATGGATCTGTAAAAGGTAATGCCGACGTGCGAATTCCAAAAATACGTAAAGAAGATGAGTCCTCAAATCCCCAATTTTTAATTGGCTGATTTGAAGCGTCAAGTGCTGAAACCGTGGCATAGACAACAAAGGTACCGAGCTGGTTCAATATCTTCGGATTAGTTGTGTAAGGTGCGTAGACAGGATTCACTGATCCCCCAGGAGGAACATTAGGGATCGTATCGATCTGGGTATATGCTAAATAATGCGTCACTATGTTTTGGATATCCAAACGTGTAACCAGCGTCCGTTTAGCGATGTCACGATTAATGTATTGGACAGAAATAGGGAGCGTCGTTGGAGAACAAATTTCTTCATTTGGAGTTGGAGCTAAAATTTGTATTGCACGGCTTGATATCTGGGCTTTTATGATATTGCTCCCAAAAACGAGAAGGAAAACGACGATGTATTTTTTTAAGGGTGAGTTTGACATAGTCTTGGCTATATTATATAAGTCAACTGAAAACGTATTTCGTTACAAAATATCTTGAGAAAAAGCTCTTTTGAACCTATTCCCCACCATTCTCCCCCAACCCAACCGGCGAAAAATGTGTTTAATGCCTTCTATTCGCCAGAGCGGATAGTATTTTTGTTGTCAAAGTTATATGCGCACTAATCAGCGAACCGTTCGGAATGTAGCGCGCCTGGAAGGCGTAGGGCTGCATACGGGCAATGCGAGCACAATTGAATTTCATCCGGCGCCGGAGCATTATGGCATACGCTTTATTCGGCGGGACCAATCAGGATCGCCCGAAATTCCTGCCGTCGTGGATTATGTCACTGATATTTCGCGTGGTACAACGCTATCGAATAGCGGCGCAAGCGTACATACTGTCGAGCATGTACTTGCTGCTGTCGCCGGTCTTGAAATAGATAACGTTCGCATCGAACTTACTGCCAACGAGCCACCGATCGGCGACGGAAGCTCTGAGCCTTATACGACTACATTACTTGAAGCCGGCTTCGAAGAGCAGAGTGCACCACGGACATTTCTTGTCATTGAAGATACGATATCGTATTCCAACGAAGAGCGCGGCACTGAGATCGTTGCACTGCCACTGAAAGATGATTACAGGATGACGGTAATGGTGGATTATAATAATCCTGCACTCGGCAGTCAGCATACAGGGTTGTTCTCTCTCGAAAAGGAATTCGTAAAGGATTTTGCTCCGGCGCGAACGTTCTGCTTTTTGCATGAAGTAGAAATGCTGCGCGAGCAAGGACTCATTAAAGGTGGCAACCTCGATAATGCCATCGTTATCGTTGACGGCGAACCAACACAGCCAGAGCTTGATAAATTTACGAGGCGGCTTCATATCGAAGGCTCAGTGATCTTAGGCAAGCACGGAACACTGAACAATAAACCCCTTCGATACAAGAACGAACCGGCGCGGCATAAATTGCTCGATCTTCTTGGCGACCTCGCTCTTGTCGGCGCGCCGATGCAAGCGCAGATACTTGCTGCACGACCGGGACATGCGGCAAATGTGGAATTTGCACGGAAGCTTCGCACTCTGCGGAATAAAAAATCAACTTTAAAAAAATATTCTCCCGGCAATCCCGTCTTCGATATTAACGCGATCGAAAAGGCATTGCCACATCGGTATCCGATGTTATTGGTGGATCGCATTCTCGAAATGGATCTTGAACCCGGCGCTGAAAGAATTCTCGGATTAAAAAACGTCACTTATAACGAGCCGTTCTTTGTCGGGCATTTTCCCGGTAAACCCGTTATGCCCGGCGTATTGATCTTAGAAGCGATGGCACAAACAGGCGGAATGCTCATGCTCGGGTCAATGCAGGAACCCGAGAAAAAACTCGTGCTTTTCATGGCAATCGATAAAGCAAAATTCCGTAAACCTGTTATTCCGGGTGATCAGCTCATTTTTGAAGTAAAGCTCATCCGCAATCGTGGAAAATCTTTTCAACTTGCAGGACAGGCGTTCGTTGATGGGCAACTTGTTGCTGAAGCAGAGTTGATGGCGGCCATAACCGATAAGGAAGATAGTCCATGATTAAAAATTTAAAATTATTCCACGCAAAATATATTTAGTTATTAATCCATCAAGAGCACAAAATATGCAGTCCCAAATTATTGAAGAGAAAGAATTCACCATTATAGGAATCTCGGCACGGACATCAAATGCTCAAGAAATGGGCGGACAAGGAATCATTGGAAATCAATGGAATCGCTTTTTTAGCGAAAGCATCCTCAGTAAGATTTCAAACAAAGCCGATTCGAATATTCTTGCTATCTATACTGATTACGAAAATGACCGTAATGGAGAATATATTTTTATCCTCGGGGTCAAGGTAATGGATGAATCGATAATCCCTGAGGGAATGATTTCAAAAAAAATCCCTGGAGGAAAATATGCTAAATTTTCTTCGACAAAAGGGCCGGTCGGCACTGTCGTTATGCAAGCTTGGCAAAATATATGGGGAATGGAGGATAAAAACAGTCTTGGCGGAAAGCGAGCTTATAAATCAGATTATGAAGTTTATGATGACCGTAGTAGTGACCTGCAAAATGCTATAGTGGATCTGCATATCGGAATAAAATAATATATTTAATGCCAATTCAAATCCACCCTACTGCCATTATAGATCCGAAAGCACAATTTGGCCTCGATGTGCAAATTGGTCCCTATGCCGTTATTGAAGGCAACGTTATTATCGGCGATCATTCGCATATTCATCATCATACCTTTATTGCTGATGGAGCAAGAATCGGCGCAAATTGTGTCATCCATCATTCGGCAGTTATTGCAAATACTCCGCAGGATCTAAAATTTAAGGGCACGGAGAAAACGTATGCCGAGATCGGCGATGGCACAACCGTTCGCGAGTTCGCAACTATTCACAGAGCAACAGAACATGCAGGTACTTATGTTGCCGGCACCCATGATGGTGTTACTCGCGTAGGGAAAAATTGTCTTGTCATGGCTTATGCTCATGTGGCGCATGATTGCTTAGTCGGAGATAGCGTCATTCTTTCGAATGCGGCACAACTTGGCGGACATGTAACGGTCGAATCATTCGCAATAATCGGCGGACTAACCGGGCTTCATCAGTTTTCTCTCATCGGCGGATATTCCATGGTCGGCGGTGGACTTATGATCGTAAAAGACATCCCGCCGTATTCTCTCATTGGCGATCAGCCTGCACGGTTCGGCGGCATTAATCATATCGGTCTTTCGCGCAGAGGATTCTCGCCTGAGAAGATCGAAGCGATCAGGAAAGCATATAAGCTAATTTATTTCAGCGGAATGAATGTCGCTGATGGAATAACAGAGATCAAAGCGGATACGGAATTGAATATTCCCGAGGTACAAAGAATTATTGATTTTATTAATAAGTCTGATCGAGGTATAATAAGCCGGTGATCAACTCCTGGGCCTAATTTTTTTTCGATTCCCACTGCTTAATTATCCCTGATATATTCCCCTTCGAATTTTCCGGCGCTTTCTCACGTGCAATCTTCATATTCTCGATCGCCGATTTCAGATCTCCTTTTGCTTCATATCCTCTTGCAATACCTGCATAAACAAACCATTCATCCGGATTTTTCTTCAGATTATACTCGAAAATTTTCATTGCTTCATCAACTTTCTTTTCGCGTACTAACTGTCTGCCATACTGGTTCAGCTCCATGGGTTTGGCAATATCCATTGCACGCTTGAGTGATTTTTCCGCATCGTCAGCTTTGCCCATTTTTTTCTGGAGCTCGGAGAGCGTTTCGAGATTATCAAAATTCTCATCGATAGAAACCGATCGGTTCGCCCACTGCAGCGCCTCGTCAAAGTTAAAATTTTCGTCTATGCAATACGAGGCTGCATCATTATAGCTTTTCCAGGAGAAGCCCGGCGTGTTGCGAAGCTCTCTGCGAATACTTTCGAGAACAACTTCATGCGTATTCACTTCCACATTGAATTTGACCGCAAGTTTATCCCAATGCATCTGTATATGTACTTTGCTAGATTCTGGGTTGACAAATTCATAGGTTAAAAATTCTGCAAAGTCCGCAGGCTGCGGTTTTGTAGTAACTCTCAATGCATCTTCCTTCTGATCGTAAGAAAAACTGCCCCATGAAGTGGAATTTTTCGAGAAGATCACAATCCATTCATTCTCACCGGGAATAAAATGCAAACCGTATATTCCTGCCGGAAGTGGTTTACCTTCAACTGTAACATCAGTGGAAAATGAGATGGTCGTATTTTCATTCGCTCCGCCTCTCCAAGGTATCGGACTATTATACGGGACAAGTTCTCCCCAGATTTTTCTTCCTTTGATAGCCGGACGATGATAGATAATTTCCATATCGGTCAAGCCGATCGTCTGGTTCACCGATGCTTTCTGGCTCTCATATGGAAGATGTACTCCCCCGGCGCCAAATTGAGCACGTAGAAGGACTGGGAAAATAGTAATGAAGAAAAGATAGAGAATTAATTTTTTCATAGGCAGTAAAGAATTTAAATGCAAGTTACGCATTTTTGTATTTGTTGTTACTCCTTTTAAAAATAGAACCCCCGCCTTTCATGGGCGGGGGTTCTGAAAAGTGATCGTTATGACCAGATGGTTATCTTGTCAGCGTCAGTTTACGTGTTGCAGTAAAGTCACCACTCTGGAGTCTATAGATATAGTTTCCGGAAGCAAGTTCATTACCGGCATCAGTTTTGCCATCAAAGGTCACGGTATGTGTACCTTCGGACATATCACCATCAACAAGCGTACGGACAGTTTGTCCAAGCGCATTGAAAACAATGAGTCTTGTTGGTCCAGCAACCGGCAGTGTGAAACTGATCTTCGATTCCGTTCCAGGGTTCGGAATGTTCTGCTCAAGTGAGTAGGAATTCGGCGCACCAATGGTCACATTAACCGTATTGGAAATACGCTGAGCTCCATCGAGATCAACCTGTGTCAGACGGTACGTATATGTTGCCGGAGACACGTTGCGATCGGTATAACTATAACCGGTCTGGACGTTCGAATTGATCTTACCATCGACAAATCCGATTTTCTCGAAGAACCCATCTTGCTGATCAGCTAAACGGCGCTCGACATAGAAGCCTTGATTATTCTTCTCTTGGGCCGTCGACCAGCTGAGCAGTGCGCTACCGTTCACCTCTTTGCCGGTAAGCGGCGAGAGGAAATTAACAGGCACCATGCCAGCCTGGCTGATCATCGGACGAATCATGGGATTAAAGGTTCCGAAGTTTTGGAAATATGCCTTTCCTCCCCAATTCATACCACCCCAAACATTGAGTGCACACGCATCGCATGCATTTGCAGACCACCACAAGAAATAGTGGGCAGCAGTGCCGCCGTCATTCGATGGCCACCATCCGCCCTGAGATGGCATCCACAATGACCAATCGCAGCTTCCGGCAGTACGTTCGACTGCATAAGAAGTGGATACGTCGCCGAAGTTATTATTGGCTCCGATGTTCGTTCCGTACGGATCGTTATACATCGCATAATATACCGGAACGCCAAGGCTACGATTGAGCGAAGACTTCAGAATATGTCCGCCGCCTCTGGTAATATCGGCACCGATCATGTAGTTATCCAACCCGAGTTGGCTTACGGATATCCAATAGACACCCTGAGCCGCTCCCGATCCGCTTCCACCAGGAAGAACGATCGGCTGTGGGAAGTAATATGCCCAGAATTGATTGAAAAGTTGTCCTTTACGAACATCTTCCATTTGTCCACCAAATACTGTATCGCAAGTCGGCACAGCACTATTGGGGTTACCTTTCAATACCGTAAGTCTGATAGCATCAGGTGATTGGTTACCATTAGCAAAGAATACACGAATTCCGTACATCGTATCTTTAACTGCCAAACGGAACTTCATAGCCAAACTCGCAGAATTTGAGAAGAATCCCATACCTGCTCCAGTCTGCTGTACAAGACCGGGTAAAGCATTTGCACCGGCATCCAAAGCAAATTCCGGAGGATCGCCGGCAGCGCCGACATCAAGCCAGAATTGCGAGAATGTTCCATTATCCTGTGTATAAGAATCGTAGGAATTAGAGGCAAGGAATGCGTTAACAGTGAACATTCCTCCAGCTGTCGCATTCTGAGCATTCCAATTCGGCATAAGGATAGTCGAATCGGTTCCACCGCGAAGCGATGTAACTGTCTCTAGTGCCCAATATACCGTATTCCCATTGGCATCCTGTATTTGCACGCGCACCGGGAAAGCAATAGCAACATCTGTAGAATTATTTGCTATATGAACATACACCGGAAGAGCAACTGCCTGCGAAGGCGGAATGTGAGTGTATGGCGATACTACGCGAACCCACATCACTTCGATTTCGGGTTTGCGCGGTACCTGCAACGAAACATTATCTACATACCAATCGTCGGCGTCATCATCCGGCGGATAGTTTCCATTATCGAATGCCTTCAATTTCAGACGGAAGCGGAAAGCATTGGTAAAGAAATTAAATGTCGGAGTCGTGAACTGGTCAAGACGAACCGAGAATTTATGGTATTCGAAATCGTTGCCACCGTCAACAGCTGCAACACGTAGCCACGCCGATCCAGGATTACATGCCGGAGCACCTGGAGACTTGAATTCAACGGCTAACGAATCGCCGATATTTACGACGTGATTGCTTAAATCCAGAACTGTCGGTTCAGGTCCGAGAAGAGTTTGGGAATCCCAGAACCACGGATACTGAAGAAGTCCGGCTCTTTGGTAATCGAAAGCAAGCGTTGCTTTTGTTTGACCAGTAAGATTGAACGGGAAAGAAACGAGCGTATCACCAACCGGACCACCGGCATATGTGTTGCCATCGATATCCTGACGGTCCATATGAATGACAGGATCATGTAAACCTGCGGCACCGACGCCACCAGATTGTGCAGTGTATCTCGGCGGAGGTGGATCGAAAGTAACAGCGTCGCCATCCTGAACATCAGCACCGATGGAAACCCATTTTTGCTGATCAGGTATGTTGCCCTTTTGGGTTACACTATAGTTATCCGACGGATCGTTAAACGGAAGAACGGTCGTGCGAATACCAAATATCTGAACACAAACTGTATCATCGAATGGCCACACATCGCCGATATAGTTATCGTTTGCATCGTATGATGTCGCGATAGCGCAAGCGGTGAATGTTCCGAGTTCATTCAAGATATAAGGATTGGTTGCATATGGAGTAAAGTCGCCATTCTTTGTGTGGTACACTTGTCCCGGTGATGTGAAAGTCGGCGGAACGAAGGTACGACCATAAACGGCAACACCGGTAACGGTATTACGAATCTGGAACTTACACTTAAATGTCTGCGGAGTAAGATTTCCATTGACATCATAATTACCGATCCACATGAATGAAGCAGTTGGATTAAGAGTCGTGCTCAAGCAAACTTCATAGTTTCTCGGTGGGAAATCTACCGATACTGCACGCACGACGTTATGCCAGCGTTTAAATTTAACT
>Ga0207152_1003_pt1 | contig 55042 bp, 55 predicted proteins | sample Alteio_BWMinHeat_30_FD_153590 | JGI IMG/M metagenome (GOLD analysis project Ga0207152, IMG submission 153590) | Enriched cells from forest soil in Barre Woods Harvard Forest LTER site, Petersham, Massachusetts, United States -... | ecosystem: Environmental > Terrestrial > Soil > Temperate forest >... | reverse complement strand
CGGACGGAATTCCGCGGTCCTTGTGGGAGGCACTCCAGCATGATCAAAAGTAGGGGTATGGTGGCATTGGCAATCGGATTAGTACTTGCCCCCTCCTGGCAAGCGCAAGAAACCTGGCGGGATGTGTGCATCCAGAGGTGTGTCGCTCAGCCGACGCTCGGAGATCCCGAAGTGCAAAGGCAGGAGATCATCAGCCTCGAAAAAGAAGCCGTCCGCGCCATGCAATCAAGCAGCGGCACTTTCTTTCATCGTGTGTACAGTGATGATTTCGCCGGCACACTTTCGCACGGCCAGCAGATAAACAAGGACCAGTGGATTGCGACGATCGAGACTCCCCTGGTCAAGCGTGAATCGTTCAGCGTCTCGGACATTAAAGTCCGCATTTATCAGGACACCGCAGTGGCAACTTGCCTTTGGTCGACGCGGTTCATTCGCAATGGTCAACACTTCAGCAGCCAACTGCGCGCTATGCATGTATATGTCAACACGCCCAGTGGATGGCATGTGATCTCCGGCCAGACGACCAATCTGCCTCCCGACGTGCAGCAAGTGCTGTAGGCACGCCACTCGTCTTATTTACTGCTTAGGTGCACGCCGCTGGTAAGGAATAAGAAGCACTTACAAATTTGAGATACTTCCGAATAGGCCTCATGCGATGGCTGTGCGTTGCCTGGGCCGGACAATCTCCGTTCTATCTCTCGACAGGAACTGACGGTCGCAAACCGTCTTGTACGGCCGAGAGGATCGTTAAGGAGGCGGTATGTCTGCTCCGCAATCCCACAAGGGAATCATCCTTGTAGCCGATGATAACGAAGCCAACCGCGAGTTGCTCTCCGCTCTGCTGAGCGCAGAGGGTTACCACGTCGTTTGTGCAGCGGACGGCCGGGAAGCACTAGCTCGGGTGAATAGCGACTCGATTGATCTCGCGTTGCTGGATGTGGTGATGCCTCGCCCGACCGGATTCGAAATTTGTCAAGAGATGAAGTCCAAGCCGGAAACCCGCCTGATTCCCATCATATTGCTCACCAGTTTGAACAGTGACGCCGACCGTATCCACGGGATCATGTGCGGCGCTGATGATTTCCTCAACAAGCCCGTGAATAAGCACGAGCTGCTGGCTCGCGTGCATTCCCTGTTGCGCTTGAAGCAATTCACTGACGAGCTGGACAACGCCGAGACCGTACTTTTCAGCCTCGCCCTGAGTATCGAGGCGAAAGATCCCTATACCGAGGGCCACTGCGACCGCCTTTCGAAATATTCCGTCGCGCTGGCCGAGAAGCTCGGGTTGCCCCAGGACCTGCGCGTCGCTCTGCGCCGAGGCGGTCTCGTCCACGATATCGGTAAGCTATCCGTGCCAGAGCACATCCTGCTCAAACCCGGACCGTTGACACCGGAAGAACGAAAAATCATGGAGCAACACACAATCGCGGGGGAGCGAATTTGCGCTCCACTCCGATCCTTCCGCCTCGTGCTGCCCATCATTCGCCACCACCATGAAAAGCAGGATGGCTCCGGGTACCCGGATGGGCTAAAAGGTGAGGAAATTCCACTCACTGCACGCATTCTGCAAATCACGGATATCTACGACGCGCTTGCCACGGACCGCCCCTACCGCAAGGCGCTTCCACTGGATAAAGCCCTTTCGATCATGCGCGAGGAAGTAAAACGCGGCTGGTGGGATGGGTCTATCTTGGACGAATTCGAGGCTGTCGTTCATGGCTACGAGCCCGTGCATCCGGCAGGGTCCGGTAGCTAATGCCTTCTCCGTGGCATGGCGGTAGAAAGGCAGGCATGGCCGTGTGGAACGGAACCACTCGACGGTTTGCCCCAAGCTCAGAAGGCGTGCCCATGACGATTACGCTCCTCAAAGAGCCAAGTTTCATTGCCAGGTTGCGGCCGAGTCTTCAACATAATTGGTGAGTGATCTCTGTTGGAAAGTCGCCATGAAAAACTCCTCCCTATCCCGTCCAACGCCTGACTTCCAGGCCCTATTCCAATCGGCGCCCGGTTTGTATCTTGTCCTTACACCCGATTTGAACATTGTCGCAGTCAGCGACGCTTATCTGCGCGCAACTATGACCAAACGAGAGGAAATTCTGGGCCGCGGAATCTTCGATGTCTTCCCCGATAATCCGGATGATCCCTCAGCCACCGGAGTCCGCAACCTGCGAACCTCCCTGCAGCGTGTGATTCAAGACAAGACCCCGGACACAATGGCAGTCCAGAAGTACGACATCCGGAAGCCGGAATCGGAGGGAGGCGGATTCGAAGAAAGGTTCTGGAGTCCCGTCAACTTGCCTGTCTTTGGTTCGGATAAAGGGGTCGTCTACATTATCCATCGTGTCGAGGACGTGACGGAGTTCGTTCGGCTCAAGCAGCAAACACTGGAGCAGGAAAAACTAGCGGAAAAGCTGCGCACACACGCGGGGCAAATGGAAGCCGAAGTTTATCAGCGGGCGGCGGAGGTACAAGAGGCAAACCGGCACCTGGAGGCCGCGAACCAGGCATTGCTCCGCGAGCTGGCCGAACGTAAGAAGGCGCAAGAAGCGCTGGTAAGAAGTGAAAAGTGGTTTTCGACCACCCTTGCAAGCATCGGGGACGCCGTAATCACCACGGACATGAATGGCGGCGTGACCTTCATGAATTCCGTTGCCCAATCCCTCACGGGGTGGACTCAGGCAGAAGCCACCGGCAAGTCCATGGATCTGGTGTTTGACATCGTGAACAAGGAGACTCGCCGCCCCGTCGAGAACCCCGTCAAGAAAGTCCTTCGAGAGGGAAAGGTTGTCGGCCTTGCGGACCATACGCTTTTGCTCTCGAAGGACGGCAAAGAATTTGATATTGAAGACAGCGCCGCGCCCATTCTAACCGATACAGGGGAAAGGTTCGGGGTCGTGCTCGTTTTCCGTGACATCACGGAGAAGAAGCAGGCCGAAGAGGAGACCAAACGCCAAAAAGAACTCCTGCAATTGATTCTGGCAAGTATCGCCGACGGCGTCGTTGTCGCCGATTCGAATGGCAAGTTTCTCCTGTTCAATGCGGCCGCGGAGCAGGTCCTGGGCATCGGTGCGACGGACACGGCTCCCGGCAAGTGGTCCGACCAATATGGCGTCTATTTGCCTGATACCGTGACTCAATTTCCCCCCGACCAGTTGCCTCTGGTGCGAGCGATCCGGGGCGAGAGTGTTGATGCCGTAGAGCTTTTCATCCGCAACCCACAGGTGCCGGAAGGCCGTTTGCTGAGTATTAACGGCAGACCTCTCAAACGTCCGGATGGCGCACTTCAAGGCGGCGTCGTCGTTTTCCACGATATCACTTTGCAAAAGCGCGCTCAGGAGACCCTCGTCCAAGCAAGAGAGCAAGCAGTGCGCGCCAGTAAGTTTAAGGATCAATTCCTATCTACGATGAGCCACGAGCTGCGCACTCCGCTCAACGCGGTTCTGGGCTTTTCCGACCTTCTGGCTGACGAGCGTTACGGTTCGCTAAACGATCGCCAGCGGCGCTACGTCACCCACATACATACCGGCGGAACGCACCTGCTCAAGCTGATCACCGACATCCTGGATCTTTCCAAGATTGAAGCGGGCAGAATGGAGATTGTATGTGAAGATGTGAGCATTGCATCTGCATTTGGGGAAGTGCTCAGCGCCCTCCAACCGCTGGCCGACAAGAAATCCCAGTGCTTGACTCAGGAGGTTGAGCCCCGTTTGTATGTTCGCGCCGACGCGACTAGATTCAAGCAGATCCTCATGAATCTGGTCGGCAATGCGATCAAGTTCACCCCTGAAACTGGCAGAATCGAATTGGTCGCGCGTCAGGTGGGGGGGCAAGTCAGATTGGAAGTGCGTGACAATGGCGCGGGAATTGCGCCCGAAGAACAGCAGCGAATCTTCGAAGCATTCTATCGCCTGGCGCAAACGGGCAGCGCCACGGAAGGCACCGGCCTGGGGCTTGCCATCACCGCGCGTCTCGTCGAATTGCACGGAAGTAAGCTGGAGATTGAGAGCAAGCCCGGCGAAGGAACTTGCTTTTATTTTTCCCTGCCCCTCCTTGCCATCGCTCCGGATGAGCCCGCCCGGACGACCATAGCTGCACCCAGAACCGGCAAGACTCCGCGGATTCTCGTCGTTGAAGACAACGCGGCGACCGGGCAGCTGATCCAGTCGCAACTCACGTCTTCTGGTTATGAGACTCTGCGATGTGATCAGCCGGAACGCGCCATAGAAATGGCGGCTGAACACCAGCCGGATGCCATCACTTTGGATCTCCTCATGCAGCCGGTCCACGGGCTGGAGGTTCTGCTACAGTTGAAAAACGACCCGCGCACGTTGAAGATCCCCGTAATTGTCGTGACCATCGTGGATCGGCCTGGCGTCGGAACTGCTCTCGGTGCCGACGAATATCTAGTTAAACCGGTGGACAAGGCGACGCTGCTAGCTGCGGTGGAGCGTTGCCTCAGGTCTCGCGGAGCGGCAGCGCCGATACGGGCTATTCTGGTGGTGGAAGACGACGCGTCCACGCGCGAGATGATCGAAGAGTTGCTCACAACGCGCGGCTACCCCGTGATCACCGCTGCCGATGGCGCCCAAGCCCGGGCCCGTGTGGCTCATGCTCTGCCCGAGCTGGTCATTCTGGATTTAGTGCTGCCCAAGATGAGCGGCCTGGAATTGCTGGCCGAGTGGCGCGGTAATCCACGCACGGCTGATCTTCCCGTCTTTGTTCTGACGAGCAAGGATCTCACCAAGGAAGAAGAAAAATACGTCCGCGCGCACGCGGAATCGCTCTTCCGTAAGCAGCATTCCTGGCGAGAACCGTTGATGAAGCAGTTGGAGCGCGTGGTAACCTCCCAGATTCTGGAGGATGCTTGAAACACGGTATCCTCGTAGTGGAAGACAACCAGCTCAACCGCGAGCTCCTCTGCGACTGGCTCGAAGTGGAAGGCTACGAAGTCTGGTCTGCGACGGACTTGAACGCCAGTTACGAGGCTTTTGCGAAGCGGCTTCCCGACGCGGTCTTGCTCGATATTAATCTCGGTGCCGACAACGGCCTCGACCTCGTCGCATGGATGCGCCAAAAACCGGAGCTGGGGGAAATCCCTGTGATCGCCGTGACGGCACATGCCCTAGTAACGGAGCAGGAACGGATCCTGCAGGCCGGCTGCAGAGCGTGCCTCTCGAAACCAATCAATTTTCAAGGCCTTCGAGAACAGTTGAATCACTGGTTGCAGGACCGCACTATATCTCGACTGAATTCCTAGCCCCCAATTGTGTCGTAGTCACGCGGGAATCCATGGGTCACACGAGGGACGATAGAGTGCCTGCGCAGGGCTGCAAACGCCGGGGAGGAAATTGAACCATAACCATCCGTCGCGTTGACGCCCCGTAAAGCGGATGTTACGCTCGCCGTTCGCTTTCGAAACGCATGCGCGCCGTCGACCTGATCCGCAAGAAACGTGATTCCGGGGAACTTTCCCGCGAGGAAATCAATTTTCTGGTTTCCGGCTACACGCGCGGCGAAATACCGGATTACCAAATGGCCGCGTGGCTCATGGCCGTGTGGATCCGCGGCATGAACCGCTCCGAGCTCGCGGCCCTCACCGAAGTGATGCTTTACTCCGGAGAAGTCCTCAACCATTCCGAAATCCCCGGCAAGAAAGTGGATAAGCACTCCACCGGAGGGATTGGCGACAAAACTTCTCTTATTCTTGCTCCCATTGTGGCGGCGGGCGGCCTTACGGTTCCGATGATCAGCGGCCGGGGCCTCGGCCACACCGGCGGCACTCTCGACAAACTGGAGGCGATTCCAGGGTTCAACGTGAATTTGTCACTGGACGAATTTCGCCGTGTCCTGCGCGAATGCGGCATGGGCTTGATCGGGCAGACCGCGGAGATTGCTCCCGCCGACAAGAAAATTTACGCGCTGCGTGACGTTACTTCGACGGTCGAGAATATTGGTCTCATCTGCGCCTCCATCATGAGCAAGAAACTTGCCGAAGGCATTGACGCGCTGGTGCTCGATGTGAAAACAGGCTCCGGCGCCTTCATGAAGAAAGAGGAAGATTCGATTCGCCTCGCCGAAGTCATGGTCGAAACCGGCAAGCGCATGGGCAAGAAAGTCGTGGCGCTCATCACCGGCATGGATCAGCCGCTTGGCCGCATGGCCGGCCATTCGAACGAAGTCATCGAGTCCATCGAGGTCCTCAAGGGCCGCGGCCCCGCCGATCTTCGAGACTTGAGCCTCGAACTCTCCGCGTGGATGTTCTATCTCGGAGAGAGAACGAACAGCGTGGAAGAAGGCCGCCGTCTTGCCGAAACCATGATCACCACGGGCCAGGCACTCGAAAAATTCCGGCAAGGGATTCGCCTGCAAGGCGGCGATGAACGCGTCGTTGACGAGCCGGAGCGCCTGCCCATCGCGCGCCTGCATTTCCACGTTTCGAGTTCCACCAGCGGCTTCATCACCGGCACTGACTGCGAGCAGTTTGGCATCGCGCTCGCGATGCTCGGCGGAGGCCGTGAAAAAAAGGAAGACAAGATCGATCACGGCGTCGGGCTGGAATTCCACAAGAGGATCGGGGATCGCGTGGAAAAGGGAGAACCGCTGGCCACCATTCATTACAATAGCGACGCCAAACTTGCCGAAGCTAAGAGCCGCATTGCAGAGAGTTATCACATTGGCGAAGAAGCTCCGAGAGAAAAGCAGCTACTCGTGCGCCGCCTAATTGGCGCTTGAATCCGTCGTCTGGAGAGAGGTGTTCATGGGACGCTTTACCGGAGTCCTCGGCATGGCGGTGATTCTTGCAGCGGCGTGGCTGTTCTCCACCAATCGTAGCGCCATCAGGCTCAAGACCATCGCTTGGGGCCTGGGGCTGCAGTTGGCTCTGGGCTTTTTCGTTCTGCGCTCCGGTGTGGGCAGTTCGGTGTTTGGTTTTCTCGGAGCCGGCGCGAATAAGCTCTTGAGCTTTTCCTACGCGGGGTCCGCGTTCGTATTCGGCGACCTTGGTTTGCCGAAGGAACTTTCCCGGCTGGGCTTTTCGTTTGCGTTCCAGGTGCTTCCCACGATCATCTTTATTGCCGCCTTCTTCGCTGTGCTCTATCACCTCGGCGTGATGCAGCTTATCATCCGCGCTGCCGCGTGGATTATGACTCGCGTGATGGGCGCCAGCGGGGCGGAGTCCCTCAACGTTGCCGCCAGTATTTTTATGGGCCAAACCGAAGCCCCGCTAACCATCCGCCCCTTTCTTCCAAAACTCACCAAATCTGAACTGATGGTGGTCATGACCAGTGGGATGGCGCACATCTCCGGCGGCATGATGGCCGGGTACATCCAGGTGGGAGGCGCCGATCCCAAAAATCTTTTGACCGCGGTCATCATGACCGCGCCGGGAACGCTGCTCATGGCCAAGATGCTCGTGCCGGAAACGGAGCAGCCGCTGACCGCTGGGCGCGTGGAAATGCCGCCCATGGAAAAAGAAACGAACCTTCTGGGGGCCATCGCGCGTGGAACGGTCGATGGATTGCATCTCGCGCTGAATGTCGGCGCGATGTTGATTACCTTTATCGCCTTGCTTGCGCTGGTCAACGCCCTTATGGGCGGCGTTCACAACTGGCCGCACATGGCCTGGTTCCCGGAAAGTTTGCAGACTGTTTTCGGATGGATTTTCGCGCCCGTTGCCTGGATGATCGGCGTGCCCTGGCATGACGCAGCGAAAATTGGCAATCTGCTTGGCACGCGCATGGTGATCAATGAATTCGTGGCGTTTGGCCAGCTTGGCCCCATGAAGGCCACGCTCGATCCGCGCACTTTTGCAATCGCCACCTTCGCGCTCTGCGGCTTCGCCAACTTCAGCTCCATCGGCATCCAGATCGGCGGAATCGGCGCGCTCGCGCCGGAGCAGCGCAGCCAGCTCGCAAAATTCGGCATCCGCGCCATGCTCGCCGGCACCATGGCAAACTTGATGTCGGCTTCCATCGTAGGGATTCTTTCGTGAGCGCAAAAAAAAGCTCCAAGACCAAGACTCCGAAAACGGTTACGTCCTCAACCCGCGGTTCGCCGGACGGCGAGTTTGAGCGCGCGGGCAAAGCTGCCGACTTCATTTTTTCACAGACGGCTCACCGGCCTCGTATCGCTCTGGTTCTTGGTTCGGGTCTTGGCGCATTCGCAGACGAGTTCACCAATGCCGCTAAAATTCCTTACGCGAAGATTCCGCACTTTCCTCAATCGACCGCTATTGGCCATGCGGGGAAGCTCGTCATCGGAAAAGTGGGAGCCATTGCCGTTGCCGGGATGCAGGGGCGCGTGCATCTTTATGAAGGCTATTCCGCGAAAGAAGTGGTGTTTCCCATCCGTGTTTTCGCGCGCATGGGCGTGAAGGCCGTGATCCTCACCAACGCCGCGGGTGGCATCAAACGGGAATTCTCTCAGGGCCGTCTCGTGGTCATCAGCGATCACATCAATTTGCAGGGAGTCAATCCTCTCACGGGGCCAAACGACGAACGCTTCGGCCTGCGCTTCCACGACATGACCTCGGCTTACGACCGCAGATTTCGAGAAATGACTGCCGCCGAAGCAAACCGCCTGGGCATCGGGATGTATGAGGGTGTGTACGCAGGACTACTCGGGCCCAGCTATGAGACGCCAGCGGAGATACGCTACTTACGCGCGATTGGCGCCGATCTTGTCGGCATGTCCACGGTTCCGGAAGTGATCGCCGCGCGGCATAGCGGTGTGCGCGTGCTGGGCATCTCCTGCGTGACGAATGCGGCGGCAGGAATTCTGGATCAGCCGCTCAACCACCTGGAAGTGCTGGAGACCGCAGAGCGTGTGAAAGGGCAATTCATCGGCTTGCTGAAAGCGGTCATCCCTCGAATTGCGGAGGCGATAGCGTGAGCGAATACGAGATCCTGATCTCGGCGGCCAGGCAGGCGAGGGAAAACGCGCATGCACCGTACTCCAATTTTCGCGTGGGCGCGGCGCTGCGCGCCACTTCGGGAAGAATTTTTGGCGGCTGCAACGTCGAGAACGCTACCTATGGACTCACTGTTTGCGCCGAGCGCATCGCTATTTTCAAAGCAATCAGCGAGGGCGAGCGCTGCTTCGATGCTATTTCCGTGGTGACGGATACGGATGTTCTTACGCCGCCGTGCGGCGCCTGCCGCCAGTTGATCTGGGAATTTTGCGGCGACGTTCCCGTGATCCTGGCGAATCTCAAAGGCAAGACCGAAATCTTCCAGATGCGCGAACTGTTTCCAAAGCCGTTTGATTCCTCGAATTTATAGAAAATGGAAAATAGAAAATGGAAAACCGAGATTGGATGCGCAGTTTCCCTTCGTGGCTGGCCGTTGTTCTAGTTCCCATTTTCTATTTTCTATTCTCCGCTTGCCTTCACGCGCAAAACGCAAAAAAAGAAAAAGTCGACATGGTCGTGGCGGGCGGCACGGTCGTTACGATGAATGCGGAACGCCGCATCATCGAGGACGGTGCGGTGGCGGTGAACGGCGACACGATCGTGGCCGTAGGATCGCGGGCGAACATCGAGGCGAAGTACGCCGCCGCGCAGACCATCAATGCCGTGGGGAAACTGGTGCTCCCTGGTTTCATTAACGGGCACACGCACATGCCGATGACACTGCTTCGCGGGTTGCGTGACGACGTGACGCTTGACGAGTGGCTGCGGAAATACATCTTCCCGGCGGAAGCCAAAAATGTGACGGAAGAATTTGTCCGCTGGGGCACGCGGCTGGCGGCCGCGGAACAGATCCGCGGAGGCGTGACGACCTTCGCCGACATGTACTACTTCGAAGATGCCATTGCCGAAGAGACCAAAGCCGCGGGAATGCGCGGCGTGCTGGGCGAAACGATTCTTGATTTTCCAGCGCCGGACAATAAGTCCAACGCGGCCATGCTGGAGTACACGGAAAAATTCCTGAAGCGCTGGCAAGGCGATGCGCTGATTCACGCCGCGGTTGCGCCTCACTCGATGTACACCTGTTCGCAAAAAACGCTGCAGGATTCCGCCGCACTAGCCAGGAAATACAATGCGCCGATCCTGATTCACGTGGGGGAGACTAAGAAAGAATTGAACGACAGCCGCGAGAAAAATGGCACTACGCCGGTGCAGTATCTCGAGAAACTTGGAATTTTGGGGCCAGATGTGCTCGCGGCGCACTGCATTTATGTTGACGAGACAGACCGCAAGATCCTGGCGCAGCGGCAGGTGGGGTGCGTGCACAATCCTTCCAGCAACATGATGCTGGCGAGCGGCGTTGCTCCGGTGATCGAAGAGCGCGCGGCGGGCGTGGCCGTCGGGTTGGGCACGGACGGCCCGGCGGGCAGCAACAACGACCTGGACTTGATGGAAGAGATGGACCTGGCGGCGAAGCTACAAAAGATCACCAAAATGGACCCGCAGGCACTGGGAGCGAAGGCCGTCGTCGAAATGGCCACCATCGAGGGTGCGCGCGCGCTGCACATGGAAAAGGAAATTGGTTCGCTCGAAGCAGGGAAGAAAGCGGACTTGATTTTCATCGGATTGGACGCGCCGAACGCTGTGCCGATGTACGATGTCTATGCGCAATTGGCGTACGCGTTGAAGGGAAGCGATGTGGAGACGGTCATCATCGGCGGGCGCGTGGTGATGCGCGACAAAAAATTGCTTACCGTGGATGAACCCGCGGTGATTGCCAAGGCCAGGGAATTTAAGAACAAGATCGAGGCGTCGTTGAAGTAAACCAGGCAAGAATGAATTCAGAAAAAGGTGAAGTGCGGAGGTCGCGAGAGAAAGAAGGAATGAAGCAAGGCTCCGTCATCTCCGCATCTTTGGGCGCGATTGTTAGCTCGCTCGCAACGATGGCGTGCTGCCTACCTTTGGGATTTGCTGGCGCGCTTGGCGCGGCGGGCGCGAGCGCGTTTCTGCAGAGATTCCGCCCGTGGCTCCTGGCGCTTTCCGTCGTGTTGCTGGGTGTTGGATTCTGGCAGCAGCGCCGCGCGAGGATGTGCTCGGTGAAACGGAACTATTTGAGCGCTGTGCTGCTTTGGACAGCAGTCGTATTCGTTGTGGCGATGGTCGCTTTCCCTCAGCAAATCGCAGGATTTATTGCCGATCATCTTTCAGGCACCGCGAAGTGAAGAAGAAAACCTTCGCGATCGGCGTTTTCGCAGTGATCCTAATTTTTCTCGCGGTGTACTTCGGGCTGGATTCTTCCACGCCGCCCGGTCAAGAAACTCTCGCCACGCTCACTGCCGCGAATTTCGCGGCGTTCGAAGAGTCCTTCGACAAATCCACGGAAGGGCCCCGGCTGGTACTGCTTCTTTCTCCGACTTGAGCAACCTGTCTGCGGGGGGCCTCCGCAGTCGAACAACTCTTGCAGCGAAATTCGAACCCTTCGCTCCGCGTGCTGGTGGTGTGGGAGCCGATGCTTCCGACGGATTTGCGTTCACCAGCTCATAGCACGCTCGCGAGAATCCCGGACCAGCGCGCCCGCCAATTCTGGGACCCGCAACATCTCGTCGCACAAGAGCTTCGCAGGATTGCCGCTGAAAACCCCGGCCAACCGAAGCCCGATTGTTGCATCAACCGGGGATTCTTCTGGGATGAGGCCATTCTCTATGCACCACATTCGAAGTGGCGGCAGTTACCAGTGGCTGTTTTCTGGAACGGCACCGTCGTCCGCGTCGTTCCCGCTCTCGAGAAGGCACTCCAGATTCGCCCATAGCGCCGCGCCGTCAGGACTTGGCGTAGCAGACCCCGCATCGGAACCGTCTTTCCTGTTTCAATTCCTCGACGTAAACGACTTGAGCACGGACAAAAATAGCGGGCGCGCCCGGTGAGTAGGGAGCAGCCACTTCAATCTCGGTTTTTGCAACGTACTCCTTCCGGCTTTTGAAGCGGAGTCCGCCGCGGGAAATGTCCTCGCACGTCACGATATCGTCGCCAAAGCTGCGGCTCCGGATGCACCCCTTGAAATTCACTCGAGTGCGAACATGCTTGCGCCTGTTTTCGGAGCGCGCCGTGGGTTGCGGCGCGGGCGCCGGATCGGGTGACGCGGCCGGAAGAGTCTCAACGGGCTCCGCTCCTTCCTCAGGTTCCGGTGGACCCGTTTCCAGCGGAACGGGCTCGCCGTCGGCATCCTCAGTAGTCCGCTTCCAAATCGTTGAGGATCCGCACTTCTTGCAAGAACGGACGATCCCTTCGTTGACGAGGTATACGTCCAATTCCAGGTCGCTTTGCTGAACCATCTCGCGGGCCTTACAGCTGCTGCACTGGAGCAACACGCGGCTGGCCTCTTCTTCGGATTCCGTCATGCTTGGGAATTTGGTTCCCCACAGGTCCATTTCCGGGTCCAAGAAGGCCACGCCGTAGGTGTGGCTCTCGCCATGAGAGCCGAGCTGGCCAACGATACGAACCTCGGCCTCTTTGTTGGTATCCAGCCTGCGGAGGATCAATTCCTGTTCCGCGGAGAGGACGTATTGCGAAATAATGCCCGCGCCGTGGCGGCTGAGCACGACAGTCTTGGTCTCCTCGGAAAAGACCTTGCCTTCCATGTCGCTGCCCACTAACAGGATTGCAATTTCTCTAGGAATTCGGCTGCTGCGACGTACGTGTTCTGGAGGCATTCTCACCCCACGTCGAGACTCCCCAGGAACTGGCACGATGGTACTTGGATTTCTCCGCAGAAGTCACTGATATTTGTAGATCCAGCCCGCCTTACACGGGGCAGGGGCGCTCACAGGGCGAATGCCTTCCGGTGAAAAGATAGAGATCGAGGGCCGGTTCAAGAATCCAGAATTTTCAAACCAGAAAAGGCGCATTCGGCATAGAATGAGTCTCCATTTTGCCGGGAGGTAAAGTCATGGACCAAGAGCGTCGGCGAGCGCCAAGATTCCCATTTATTGCTTCGGCGGAAGTATTGGCGGAAAGCGCCGGCATGCAGCTGGCCGCGCGCATCAGCGACATCAGTGCGACCGGCTGTTATGTGGATACGATCAATCCTTTGGTGGACGGGACAGCCGTCCGCTTGAAGATTCTCACCGAAACACAGGTGTTCGAAGCGCCGGCCACGGTCGTCTATTGCCATACCCATCTCGGGATGGGATTGATGTTTGGACAGGTCCTGCCGAATTCTCAGGATGTGCTGCAAAACTGGCTGCCGGTCGCGAGCTAACGACCGCGAGCCCTAAACTCCCATAGCAGCAGTGGAAACGGGCTTCCTTGCTCTTGCAAAGGGGCTGCCGCAGTTACTTCTTATCCGACTTGCGGACTGCCATCTTGCGCTTGTCCTGAATTGCCATGGCTTTGTGGTGCGTGGAATTCGAGAGATCGCGTACCGCAGCGAGTTGCAGGCTCGCGCTCGAGCTAGTTTTCATGTTCTGCGCTTGGTAAGATCCCGACGCCGGCTTGGATCTTGGGGCCACTGGTTTTCGAGCAGCTATCTCCCATGGATCTGTGCCATCGAAGTGATCGGGGCTTACTTCCGATTGCGCCTTGCAGGTAGGTGCGAAAAGCAGCAAGGCTCCGAAACCCACTAAGAGCGCGGGTATCTTTAAGAAACTAAACGGTTTCATGGACGACCTCCACTTTATCTTTCTGCCAGAAGCCCAGAGGGTTACTACTCCAGAGAGGGAGCTGTAGATTAGAATTCTCTGAATTGAGCTGATTCTCTCGCGGGCTTCCACAGGGGTCGATAGACCGGGAGTACTATCGTGTATCCGGTTCGTCAATATCTGTGACGTGTTGGAGTTTTCGGGCCCACGTCCGGCGCGGCCCAGGAATTTCTGCCCATTTCTGCCCTGGCAGGCGTATGATAGCCCGGTCGTTCCCGCCCTCGACACCCATCCTCCCAAGTTTGCGCAAGACAGTGGGGTGTCTCTTGCGAACGATCGCGCGCCGGTTGGAAGAACGCATTCCCCTGACAGTAAGGGTGGATCTCTGCAGCCTGGATGTCCGGCATCGTCCACAGGAAGGCCTTACGGAAAACGTAAGCAGCCACGGCGCACGCGTCGTTTTGACCAATCCCTGGAGAATGAATGAGCGCCTGAACTTGTGGTCCATGCCGGGCCATTTCCGGGCTCGGGCGCGAGTCGTATATTGCGAGCCCGTCGGACACAATTCATTCGCCGTAGGCCTGCAATTGCTGGCCTCCGCAGGAGAATGGAAATAGCTTCCCCAACGAAACCGTCCCGATGGTCCAATGTCATTCGGAGAAATGCCTGGGGAATCAGCGGGAAAGTGCCAGCAGTGATTCGTTGAGTTTGGTCAGATCGGAGTCGAGCCGGTAGTAGCCGGGTCTCCAGCCTGCCGGAACATCATTCGGAGGAAAGTTAAGCACGGCAAAATCATCTGTCGACCCGTGCTCGTTGGCCAGCTTCGGGAACTGATCGCCGACATACGTGGCGGGGTGCTGGCTAACGACCTGCTCGCACTCGTTGATGGACAGAACGGCGCGAAGCATACCTTGGTTTCTTGCGTGGGGTTGGCAAAAGTAGATGGTTGGCATACTTGAGTATCATGGCCATTCGATTCGCAAACTTGAATAGTACTTTAGGGCAAGTGCCCGGGCGAATTGACGAAGAATGCTCGAAAGCCTCTCTATCGCTTGATAACTGATTATATTTCAATGACTTAGAGAATTATTTGTGCTTTTTCGAGGTCCGTGCACGATAACCAAAGAGAATGATTCCCAAAATGAAACACGCAGCCGCCATTCCCCCACTGTGCCTGAGCGCCGCGAACACAGCGGTCAAGAGGAAGAGGACAGCGGCGGTGCAATACATTGCCGAAAGGTAGGAAAGATCGTTTTCGTCTTTCATGACTCGCCGCTTTTCGGCGTTACTATCCCAAATCCACAGGGGTGGAGCAATCCAGAAACCGCAGTGCCCGTCGCGTGGAACCCCAGCGACGCAATTTATTGGCTCAAGACCCAGAATTCTCGAGGAATTCGCTCCGCCCGGCTGCAATGAATCAGCCCGAGAGATCACTACTTTCTGCAAAGCAGCAGGTGCCGCTTGCGCTTCAGCAGCAGCGCAGGGGCAGTTTGGGAGGACAACTATGGCTATGTCATTTACTGGCACAGGGTTGCCGATGACCGCCGATGGACTGGGAAGCGGATGCGACCAATTGGGGGTGAAGCCTGCGGAGGTTTGGACCGTGCTGGCGGTGGAAACGCTTGGTTCGGGATTCCTGCCGGACCGGCGGCCGAAGATCTTGTTCGAGCGGCATATCTTCCATAATGAGACTAGAGGAGCTTTCGACCAGACGGCACCGGACCTCAGCAATCCGGTCCAGGGCGGCTACAGCGGAGGTGCCGACGAGTACACACGGCTGGCCCGCGCGATAGAGCTCAATGAACAGGCGGCCTTGCGAAGCACCTCCTGGGGAATCGGTCAAATTATGGGCTTTAACGCCACGAAGGCGGGTTTTCCCGACGCACCCGCGATGGTGCAGGCCATGGTTAATTCGGAGGACGAACAGGTCGGCGGACTATTTGCCTTTCTCACCTCGACCAATCTCGATCGGCCACTCCGAGACCACGACTGGACCAGTTTTGCTCATGGCTACAACGGCCCGAACTACGCAAAGAATCAGTACGACAAGCACTTGGCCGACGCATTCCAGAAATACTCAATCGGACCGCTGCCGGACCTCACTCTTCGCGCCGCCCAGATCTACCTCACCTACCTTGGATTCAACCCGGGTCCGGTGGATGGCACCATGGGCCACATGACCCGCTCGGCGCTGATGCTTTTCCAACAGGCGCAGGGTATGGACCAAACAGGCGATGTGGATAATTCGACCTGGACAAGGCTCCAACAGGCAGGCGCCACCGCCGCGGCCGCGACAGCATGAAATCGCAGGCTGTGTTACGTCTACTCGCCGAGCAGCTGCATCGCCGTCAGCGCATAAACCGCGGCAACGTCAATCACTTTTCGCAGGTCAACATGTTCGTCCGGCCCATGCGCCACGGATAGCAGCCCCGGCCCGTAGGCAAAGGCGGGGACTCCCTTTGCGGCGTAAAAGCGGATTTCCAAGAGCCCCGGGCACATTTCAAAGCGTGGGGTTTGGCCGGTTACAACCGCAATACTCTGCGACAGCGCTTTGCCCACCAGTTCGTCCTCCTTGCACGCAGCGGAACTGCCCTCTTGAAGAATTTCCCATTGCAGGGGAATGCCGTCGCGTTTGCAGCGCTCAAGGACGTCGAGTAATTTTACCTTTTCGGTGGCTAAATCTTCTTCCGGATTAATTCTGCGATCGACCGTGAACCAGCATTGGTCCGGCACGACGTTGAAGTTTGCCCCGCCGCCGCTTTGCCCTCCCAGCATCAGAATCGAACGGCGCGCTTGATCCGCCCCGATGTTGAACTTGGTGGTTCTCTGCTCCACTTCCTGCTTCAACTCCTGAAGCCGCTCAACGACGCGATGCATGCGTTCGAATGCATTCTCGCCCTGATGCTGCAATCCAACGTGAGCGGATTTCCCCAGCACACGAACGCGCAACGAAATTGCCCCGCGGTTCGCGTTCCACACGACGCCGCTCGTGGGCTCAGCCAAAAGCATGCCGATGCCCTCGCGGCCCAATCGTCCCTGCGCCGCCAGCCACGCGGAACCGCCTTCGCCCCCCGTCTCTTCATTGGGAACCAGTGTTAAAGCGATTCTTCCGTCCAGTTCTGCGCCACATTCTCTCAGCGAGAGAATGGCATAGAGCATGGCCACAATCCCGCCCTTCATGTCGCAGGAGCCACGGCCGAACAAGAAATGATCTTTGCGCAAAGGCTGGAATTGTTCCCTGGACTGCGCGGGAACAACATCGTAATGTCCGTGAAAGTAGAGAACGCGTTCTCCCCGTCCATAGTTGGCGATCAGACAAACGGGACTGTCGCCGGTAGCCTCTTTCGAATCGCCAGCCTCGAGGCGCTCGCATTCGAGGCCCACTCGCCGCAATCGGTCTTCGAGAAGATCAGCGCAAGCGTGATAATTTTTCCCGGGCGGATTCTCCGTGGGTATGGCGACCAGCTCGGCCAGCAACGCGGCCATCTCGTCCTCGCGTTGCCGGAGCCATTCCACCAGCGGGCTCATTTTCACTGCATCTCCGCGCACTCGTTTGCTCATATCGCACCATGCTAGGAATTCAGACGCGTGACGCCAAGCTCCATTTTGGTGTCAGCTGACCGGCAAACCGGTTCCTCTGGCGTCGTCCCTTCCAGAGCGCTCAATCGATTGCGTGAGGATTCAACCGCCTGTGGTAGGCTGTGCCGCAATGGAGGTATCAAGCGGAAAAGAGACATGACCACTGGCACAAACGCGTTCCCAGTTCTGCGGTGGGTAGGCCTGCTCTGGACAGTGGTGTGGCTGCCCAGCTACATCCGATTCTGGGGCTGGGCCAATCTGCTGCACTTGTGCGATGTCGCGGTGATCCTCGGCTGCGCGGGATTGTGGTGGGGAAGCTCCTTGTTGATTTCCAGCCAGGCGGTCAGCTCGCTGGCGGCAGGAATCTTTTGGTCCGTCGACATTGGCTGCCGGCTTGTAACAGGACGATTCTTGGTGGGTGGAACACAGTATATGTGGGACACCCGCGTCCCGCTTTGGGCCCGGCTCCTTTCCAGCTTTCACGTCGGTCTTCCTCTGGCGCTGCTCTGGGCCATGCGGAAAACAGGATACGACCGCCGCGCTCTGGCATTGCAGGCCGCGATCGCGGCGGGACTTTTCGTAGCCTCCCGGTTTTTGCCCGCAGGGTTCAATATGAACTATGTCTATCAAGATCCTCTCTTTCATCGCTCCTGGGGACCTGCTCCCGTGCACCTCGCCGTGATGTTTGTTGGAGCGGTCGCGCTTATTTACTGGCCGACCCATCTTCTTTTGAGCTGGATGTTTCCGGTGGCCAGCGCCGCCAAATGAAGTGACGAGGCAGGGAAGTCAGGAGCGGGAGAAAAATGGGCACCGACGCGGAAATGAATCGAGAGAAATATCTCGTCATGCTGAAGACCGCCGTCGAACAAGCGCGCCTCGGGCTCGCGGAAGGCGGAATCCCCATCGGCGCGGCGCTATTCGAACGCAATGGAAAACTGCTGGGAAGCGGCCACAACCGCAGAGTGCAAGAGGGCGATCCTTCCGCGCACGGCGAAACGGATGCGTTTCGAAAAGCGGGCCGCCAGCGGAGTTACCGCGACAAAATCATGGTGACCACGCTGGCTCCGTGCTGGTATTGCAGCGGCCTGATCCGCCAGTTCGGGATCGGCACCGTAGTGGTCGGCGAGTCCGTGAATTTCCGCGGCGGCATCGATTGGCTCCGCGAGAACGGCACAGAAGTCATCGACCTCCACTCAGACGAATGCGTTCGAATGCTCGCGAAGTTTGTGGCGGATCATCCTCAAGTGTGGAAAGAAGACATCGGAGAAGAGTGAATTCTGTAGTGGCGGGTCTTTAGACCCGTTCTTTTCTTAGTGAGAACGCGGCGAAAGACTGCGAAACTAGGCGAACTTCACGGAACGGGAGAATGCCCGTTCGGTAGTGGACCAGTTTCCGAGTGTGCCGTCATACGACCAGAATCGATCGCAAGCGTCACTCGAGCTGCAACTTCCCACAACCGGACTGGTTCGCATCGCTCACGCCTCGTGAGCGCCAGGTGCTTCCTTGGGTGGTTTCCGGCCGCCTCAACAAACAAATCGCCGCCGAAATTGGAACCAGTGAAGCCGCCGCCAAGGTCCATCGCATCCAACTCATGCGCAAGATGCATGCGGATTCCTTACCTGAGCTGGTAAGGATGGCTGAAAAAATGGGAATCCCAATCCCCGAGCAGTCCTGAACCTTAGCTAAAGTAAAGGTCCCATTCACCAACGGACAATAGATTCGTCGCCATGACTGGTGCTACGTTCGCCTCGATCCGGTAATCCATCGAGAGCTGAAGGTTCTCGGCCTTTTTGAAGGAAACTATGAATCGAGCCGCAGGGACCGTCCCTAAAACAGCGCACCCGCTTAGTACGACATCATACAAATCTCCGTGGGACACCCTACTGACAAAGCTCCTCCATCAGACCATCATCCGCATTACACGTTCGGAAACATCGAAAAGTGAACTCTGTGTTGAATCGGGAATCAGCCGGGTGCGCTACGTCTGTGGTGCACCCGAAGGTAAGCGTGCCTTTACCAATGGACAATAGATTCGCCACGGCAACCGGTGCTACGTTCGACGCTCCCAGGGATGTCTTATTTCGATTTGCCTGGTTTGCTAAGTTTTGTTTTAATGAGTGGCATTATGGAAGGAGTTATGAGTCCCAGCAACCAAAAATCCAATAGTATTTCCGAGAAAAAAGGCGCATTTGATGCCCAAGCTTTTCTCGATTCGGCCGGCGTGGCGAGGAGAGTTAAGGCCTTTAAGAGAGCGGAGATTGTCTACTCTCAAGGTGATGCCGCTAAGAGCGTAATGTACTTGCAAGAAGGCGGTGTGAAGCTCTCCGTGGTCAGTGAAGTCGGCAAAGAGGCGGTCGTCGCCATTCTGGGACCGGGCGACTTCTTTGGTGAGGGCTGCCTGGCAGGTCAGTCCGTTCGCATGGGGACGGCTACCGCGATTACCCCTAGCACTGTGCTCGTCATCGAGAAGAGTGAAATGTTCAAGGTGCTACACGAGCAGCATGGCCTCTCCGACCGCTTCATCACTTTCATGCTGGCGCGGAACATTCGAATCGAGGAGGATTTGATCGACCAGCTATTCAACTCGAGCGAGAAGCGGCTCGCCCGCACTCTTCTATTGCTTGCCCGCTACGGCAAGGAAGACCAGCCCCACGGAGTAATCCCCAATCTATCGCAAGAAACGCTGGCGGAGATGATCGGCACAACGCGCTCACGGGTCAACTTTTTCATGAACAAGTTCAGGAAATTGGGCTTCATCAGGTATAACGGCAAGATTGAGATCAATACTTCTCTCTTGAGCGTCGTGCTGCACGACTGACTCAAACCGCTGCGTTCGCGACAGGGTAAGTGCCTCACTGGTTCGAGGAAAACATCAACAAAGAGAAAAATCGTTCAAGTAACTACCTCTGCGACGCACCTTGCCTGAAAACTGGCGATAACAAGGGTTTCCCATTTAGCAATCAAGAAAGCGGTCCAAACGCGGTTCTAGGAAGTGACGGAAGAGGTTGCGGACGAGTGGTCGCCAACTCGTAAACTATCGTTCGCTGCTGCTTGGTCGTGACGTTGGTTTACAGCATACTGATCCACTACCGTCGCTTCTCGACGATGGACTTCCCGCGCGTTCAGTGTTATCTCTAGGGCGGCTGCGGCATGGAAAAGTGCCAAACTATTCCCCGGCACCATCGCGGATTTCACTTGGGAGCGACTTATCTTTTTTTTGCGGATGCAATCGGGGATCTCTTGCCGAAGTGTCGCGGGCTCAGCGAGTCGGAGGAATTCATGTTTGAGACGCCGGAAGAAATCAAGGAAACAGGTTCAAAAGGACTTTGGATCGGCATCGCCGTGGTTGTCGCCGTGCTTGCCGTTGGGGCGTATATCATTATCAGGTCCAGGGGCAATGTGAATACGCAAGCATCAGCAGTTGCCAGGGCGCCCGCGGTGGTCAAGGGGAACGCCGATCCTGTCCACGATCTGAAGATCCAGCGCGCCACGATGAATAAGGATCGCAACGGTACGATGGCTGTCTGGCTCGTGACCATCGAGAATAAATCCCCGGCGTACAGCTACAGCAAGATCGAGTATGAAACCACTTATGTCGGCGCCGACAATAACGCAATTCTGATCAACAAGGGCGCCATTCCCGCTACGATCGGACCTGGCGAACAGAAAAATTCCGAACTCAATGACGCGCTCTACCCCGCGGGCACGGCGTGGTACAAGATTCGAATCACTGGTGCGACTGCCGCGGCCCAATAGCCCAAAGCTCAATTCGAATCGGGAACAATGGCAGCTTCCATAGATGAATTCCCGCAGGGTAAAAATTTAGAGAAGTTGAATATTGCCGAGCACTTCGTGGATGCCCCGGCCGCGGTGCACCCCGAGTTCGTCGCCATCGTTGGCGAACCACGCAAAGTAAGCTACGGCGAACTGGCCGCGCTCGCCAATCGAGCGGGAAATGCGCTGCGTGCGCAAGGCGTTTCACGGGGCGACCGCGTTCTGATTGTGCTTCCGGATTCCGCGGAGTTTCTGGCCGCTTTTTTTGGCGCCGCAAAAATCGGCGCGGTGGCTGTGCCCGTAAATCCTTTCGCGCGATCTTCCGACTACATTCATTATCTCGAAAATAGTGAGCCACATTCAGCGATTGTGCATTCGGAGGCGCTTGCGGAATTCCTGCCGGCTTCGAACGTGCGTCCGTTAATGCCGATTGTCGTCGTCGGCGACGAAAAAATGAACCTGCACGGCGTGTCCTGCTCAAAGTGGAATGCATGGACAGCAGCGGCCGGCGAACAACTCGCGGCGGCCAGCACTTCGCCTCGCGATCCAGCATTCATGCTTTACACCTCCGGGAGCGGCGGCACGCCCAAAGCGGCGGTGCATCGCCATGAGGACATGCTCGTTACCAGCCGGAATTATGCGCAGACTGTTCTCGGCCTGCGCGCCGACGATCTGACTTTTTCCGTTTCGAAATTATTTTTTGCGTACGGACTGGGAAACGGAATGTATTTTCCTCTTTCGGCGGGCGCGCGGATTCTGTTGAATCCGGAACGAACCAACGTGGCGCATGTGATCGAGATGGTGGCGCGTCACCGGCCGACCGTTTTTTTCGCGGTGCCCACTTTTTATGCCGCTGTTTTGCGGGAAGCGGAGCGGCCGGGCCACCGCGTGGATTTTTCTTCGTTGCGCAAGTGCGTTTCGGCGGGTGAAACGTTGCCCGCTGAAATCTTCAACGCGTGGAAGCATCAATTCGGAATCGAGATTCTCGACGGAATTGGCTCGACGGAGATGCTGCATATTTTTATTTCCAGCCGTCCGGGAGAATGCAGGCCGGGGAGCTGTGGTCGCCCCGTGCCTGGTTACGAAGTGAAAATCGTTGATGACATCGGAGAATCGGTGCGTGACGGCGAGATCGGCAATCTCTGGGTGCGAGGCGCGAGCGCGTTTGCGGAGTATTGGCGGATTCCCGAATTGACGGCGCGCACGAAGCGATGGGATTGGATCGTGACCGGCGACAAGTTTTTTTGCGATTCCGACGGTTACTACCACTACTGCGGACGCGCCGACGACATGTTGAAAGTGGCAGGCATGTGGGTCTCGCCGATGGAAGTGGAGAACGCGCTGCTGGGGCACCCTCACGTTGCGGAAGCGGCGGTGGTTGGCGCGACCGACGAGCGGGGACTCTCGTATTCCGTGGCGCACGTCGTGTTGCGTGGAGATATCCGAGGCTCGGAGAAACTGGCGGACGAAATTTGCGAACACGTCAAGGCGCGGCTCGTGTCGTACAAAGTGCCGCGCGAAGTGCGATTCCGCAGCGAACTTCCGAAAACGGTGACTGGAAAAATCCAACGATTCCTGCTGCGTGAGAAGAAACTCATGTAGAAGAGTTGCCAGCGAAGGCTGATGGCGCATTTTTGATTCTCAGGCGGTATCAAGATAGGTGTCGTAGGAAGAAGCGATGGCGCGGACTTCCGCGAGAGTTTGGTCGCGCAGGATTTTACCGTCTTCGAGAATCGTTTCGAGCGCGTTGTTGGACGGGAGGGGAGCGCCGTCAACGACTTCGACGGTGGCGAACTCCTTGCCGTTTTGGATGAGGTTGAAGCGGCCTCCCTTGCTGGCTTTGGACGGATCCTGCTTGGGATTTTTGTAAACGTTGTGCCATTGGCCGTCGCGGTCGATGGCGGAACATTTCAACGCGAATTTCAGTGTGTCGCGGTTGACTTGCTGCAATAAAGCGCCGCCCATGCCGTAGCTCCAGATGTCCTGCGACCAGCCTTTGCGGGTGAGCTGCGCGGTAATGTTCTGAATGGTGTAGAAGTTGACGCCATCGCCCTGGATGAAGCGCACGCACGGAACGGTGGTCTTCCAGCCTTTGCGGTTCACTTCGTAGCCGAATTTCTCGCTGACAATTTTGAAAAGTTCCTCGAGGACGGTGACGGCTTCACCGGAATCAGGGCGAATCACCAGGGTGCCCGCGCGTTGAAGGACCTTGTTGCGCAGCGCGCCTCCCCAGAGGTTGCGGACGGCGTTGTAGACGTCATAGGAATCGCTGACGCAGGCGACGATTCCTTCGGGGCAGTTTGCAAGGATGTTGGCGTAGGCGTCCAGCTCGTGCGCTTCGCCCCAAGCGGTGATGGTGGAATGCTCGGAAGCAGGGATGCTGTAGGCGGCGCAATTTGCCGGATCGGTCGCGGAAAGATCAGCGGAATAGAACTGATTGAGAAGCTGAATGGCGGCAAGCGTGTCCGTGCCGAGAAAATTCAGCAGATGCGCCGCGCCGCCAATGGCGGCGGATTCCTTGGAGGAGACGCCACGGAAACCGAAATCGTGCAGCTTGAAAGGAAGAAGCGAAGGATCGCCGGTGCGAACGAGAGCTTTGCCGATGACCTGCTTGATCGCACGAGAGAGCGTCGCAACGGTGATCGGATACCAGACCTGGACGAGAAGCGTTTCGGCCCAGTTGGTGAGCCAGTAGAATTCAGGGTCGGTGTTTTCGATGGTGATGAGCGCGTTGTGAGTCTGGACGACGGTACCTTCCTTGACGGCGCGGATGCGGAGAGGCAGGCGGCCGCCGTGCTTGGTATAGAGAGATTTGAAGCCTTCATAGTTGAAAGTCTTGGGATGACCGGAGAAATGAGCGTGGGCGATGCGGCGGGCTTCTTCGACATCGTCGAGTGTGAAGACCTGGTCGGCAAAATTGGATTTGATGATGTATTGCAGCATGGCAAGCATGGTTTCTCCGAACATGCCGCCGCGGGATTCGAGATAGGAATAGATGTGGCGCGTGTCCGGAGGATATTGCCACCAGTGGGTGAGCTTGTAGGAGTCCGTGTTGAGGATGGGGTTGAGGCGAAGCGACTGCATGGGAGTCCTTGGGGTCGGGAATGAGAATTGAATTTGGACCGACGAAGGCCCACTCGACTGAGGATAGCAGAAGAGGCATCTTCCGCGGAGTGTAGGTAAACGGGCAGCCTGGTTTGACACTCGCATCGGGGGAAACGGCTTAGTGTCCACGGATCTGCTGAGCACTTCCCAAGGAGTCGCTTCAAGGGGGCAACTCATGGTGTAGCCGCATTACCGGACATCTGCCGAGGCCTTCTCGCAGGCCTCGGCCTCCAAGCCGTCGTCTGGAGTTCAAGCTAGTGGAGCACAATGCTTCCGTCGAGGAGATTATCGCTGCTGTTGATGTAGCCGTTGCTCAGCGTGATGCTGAACAACCCGGGCGGCACCAGGGAGCTATCCACGGCCACGATCGTGAACGCCACCGGCAAGCCATTGTTGGTGCCCAATCCCGCGATAGTAACGGTATGGGTCACAGTGTCATAGGCCACGGAAGTGACCTGCGTAGAATGGAAATCGGTTCCGGAACTGGGATCACTGAAGTCTTCGCTATCCGGCTGGAGATTGCAATTGTCCTCATGGAAGTGGAAGTGGGCGCTACCTCCCTTGTTGCCGGGCACGTCACCGTCTCCGTCTGCCGTATGGCAGCCTCCGCCGCCGCCGCCCGCGCCCGGGACAAAGTCATAGGCGCGAACGACATCGATTAGGTCGAAGAGTTGCCCGCCGATCGGGCTGTTGAAGACATCGACGCCTCCCACGAGAGTGTGCACGCCTTTATCCGGCTGTTTAGTCTCCGCATTTCCAGCAAGGATCGTCATTGTGCTTGCGGTGACGCTGAAGAGCCTGTTCGTCGAGAGCGGCGCCACGCCTGGGGGGAGGCTCACGTCGGCGATCGGAACGTCGATTGTGATCGTGCCGAACGGCCCGAGCACGAACGAACAGGCGGCCCCGGTGATCTGCTTCGTCCCCGGATATGTCAGCGCCGAGCCACCACCGACCAGGATCGCTGCGTTCTCGCCTGACCAACAGGATGTCCCCGTTGGGTTCGACTCAAAGTAGACGAACGGGTTCTTGCCGCCCTTCTTACACGAGTCGGTCGTGAGCGTGTCGACGCAGCCCGGGGCAGCAGGCACGAGCCACTGCGTCAGCCACGCGGCGACCGCGTCCGGCGCGGGCGGCGCCAAGGTGAGGTTGTTGACAGTCATCTTCACCCGGTAACATGGCGTTCCGGCGGGGTGACAGTTCGCAGGCGCCGGCTGCGAGAAGCTCGACTGAAGGATGTCGAGGTTCGGGTCATTGGGAAGGCTAATTCCGCTGGTCTCGCGCATTGCGTCGCCCGCTGGGTCACTGGCCGCATTGAGCAGAATCGGTTCGCCGCTGACGGGCGAACTGCTCGCGAACAAGCCGGTGCCCCCGTTCTGCTTCACGTACATCCCGTGCGGAGCGAACGGCTCGTCCGCGTTGTTCGAGTCGGCGTAGGCGATCTGCGCCTCGCCCTTGCTGCCGACCCGGATCTGCAGGAAGTCGCCCAGCGTCCGGTCGCCGCACTGACCGCCCAGCACGGTCTGGATCGTGCCCTTGTGGATGTAGTGCTCCCCGGCCAGGATCGGCGCGGTGAACATCGGCGAAGCCGTGTGCCCGTTCAGCGTCTGGACCATATACAGGCTCCAGGTACCATTCACGGAGTCTGGGCCACCGTTCGGGCAGCTGGTGGAGCCGGCGGTCGGTACGGCCGCATCCGTCCCGTAGAAGGCGATGTCGACCCGGCCGTTGTCGCCGGCGGCAGGCCAAGCGAAGACGTTGTTCAAGAGCCCGGGCGTCGGGATCGTGATCGGCGTTGACCAGGTGTTGCCCTCGTTGGTTGAGTAGGCGTACATGAGCGACGTGTCGCCGATGTGGCCGCCCGTCACCGGCGCCTGCTCCCAGACCGCGTAGAGGTTGCCGGCCTTGTCGATCGCCATCGTCGGGAAGTTGCCGCCAGTCTTGACGGTGCCTGGCGCACCAAGGTCGGCGACCGGCAGGTCGACGCAGTTGAGCCCGCTCGGATCGCTGACGTTCGCTATCGGCGCCGGACTAAAGGCTACTGGGAAGCAGCGGCCCATCGCAATCTTCGAGAAGGTCGCGTCATCGTGGATGACGTAGATGTGCTTGACTGGCGTGGGGAGGGTCGCAAACCCGCCCCCCGTCAAGGGCTGCCCGGTCCTCGTCGCTACAGGACTGACCTCGTCGTTGCCCATGATTCCCTCATCGCAGCTTGAAGCGCGCGTGACCTTGAAGGCGGGTCCGAACTGGATTCCGGCGGTGGTACCCGCGGCGGGTGCGACCGGCGAGCGGTACATCGCCAACACATTGTTGACGGCACCTGACACGGGGCAGGTGACGGCCCCTGGCCCGATCTCGTCGTTCGAGAGGTAGATGCTGCCGCCGTTGGTCGGGTCGCCATCCGTCGCGTACCACTGGCGGTCAACCGCTGTATCGGGCACACCGGTGTTGCTGCAGACGAACGTCGCGCCGTGGTCCCCGGAGCGGGCGGTGCTGAAGTTGACGAGCGTCAGGTCGTTGAAGTACAAATTCCCAGCGCTGTCGACGGCAAGCTCCGTGTCGCCGCCCCCGGCGCACGAGTTCGGTTTCCCCACTTTGGCTGTCCCCGCCGTTACCCACTTGAAGGTCTTGCCGCCATCCTCGGAGTGCCAAATCCAGCTGGTGTCCGAGGAGAGGGAGCCGGGGACGCTCGTGTACACCCGCTGCGCGTTTGTCGGGTCGAGCCGGATGTCCTGCTCGAAGCCAACACCCTGGATACCGCTGATCGTTGGCTGCCCAAAGGTGATGGGTGCCGTGCCGCTCGGGTCTGTCCCCGTTTGTGTAAACACGGCCGGGGATGCCGCCAAGCATAGGGCCACTGCTAGAACAAGTAGAACAAACCCCGTAGCTGTACGAGAAAAGAAAACAGGCATGGAAGATTCCTCCTCGTTGATGAGTTTGTTAGCGGGCGGAGTCCTCATAGCCGTTAGTAAGGACTCAGTCGGGGCGCACACTACTTGATCCAGAGCAGATGTCGAGCAGGTGGATACCTTAAAGGACCCTTGGGAGATTACCTTACCTGCCGTCAGAGCCACTTGGCCATAAAACGCGCTACACGTGGAATTGCCGTTTGCGCGCAGCCGCTTTACCGAAAGGGATGGGTCACCTATCGCCGGCCCTAAAGAGTGAATCCCGACTCTCCCCGACCGCGTCGGGGTGGACGCCATTGAAGGGTCACGGCGCACAAATTCGTCTTAGCGCTTTGCCTCCAGACTATCTACGTGCAGACTCGAGCGTATCTGTGCCAGGTACTTGACGAGAATCAGCACGGTGGGCACGTTCACGCGTATGGTCATTTTTCCGCCTACTTTGGTCTTTTCCGTGAAATGAATCGTTTGGTTCATGAACCGGGGATCGGACTTATCTCCGTGACCGATGCTGGTCAAACTGAGTTCCTTGATTTGTTTCGGAGAAATCTTGAAATCGTGTTTGCCCTCGCCGTCTTCTTCACGAAACTCAAACGAATCGGCTGCCAGAATGAATGTGCCGCTAGAGGTGCGGCCGGAAGAGTGGCGGTGTTCGATGGGGAGTTCCATCGGGGTTGACAAATCGAGAGGTTCACCCTGGCCTTGAGCCACGGCGGCGGAAAGTTGGCTCACGAGCTGCTCATCAGGAAACTGGCGATATTGCTGGACGACGTCTTTGTCATCAAACGCGATCAGCACATTGTGTCTGGCCCAGCCGCGGTTCCAGCCGCCCGCCGCCGAATACCCGCCGCCCACTACCCACAGAACTCCCCACTTCGAACTAGCCCAACGGCCCAGGAAAAGCTGCTTGTCTATGATTCCCGTATCCGTGCCGCCCAGTTTGGCAGTTACTTCCTCTCGTGTGGTTTTGCCGGATTGGATGAAGTCCAGATTGATTTTCTCCATGGCTCCCGAGTTGCCATTTGTGCGGGTCGGAGCGCGCAGCGGCAGCACGAGGCAGCCTTGGCAAAGGAAGCACGCCGTGACCAGCCCGAAACAGATAGCTGCGTTCGCAAGGCGGCACCCCACAGCTTTTCCAGAGCTCTCGAATGCCTTGCTGCCAATTCGGGATTTAAACGTCATGGGGATCCTCCTTTACTGCTTTACGAAGGGGGTGCGCCTGTGAGAATCAGAGCTTGAGTTCGACCCACTCTTCCCGTTACCCGGCCGGCGCCCGTCGTGTGGCGTCACCACCAAAAAAAGCAAAAGCACCACGAGCAGGAACGCGATCAAATTCACCACCACTAAAACTTCCATATACACTCCAGCTCCGTTGGATTCCGTGTTGCTACGTGACCTTATTCCAGTTCCCCTGACGAAGCACAAGCGACAACCCGCGCACAAGCCCCTGCGGTGCCAAATGTCGTCTTTTGTCGTGCCTTTCGGGGTTCTTGGGGGGCGCCAGGCCCATTCCCCAGGGCTCAGGGGCGCGGATCTGAGGGGCAAATGAGGGTCTCCAGCAACCAGCACCGCCCATCCCCGACTGAATGGGGCTGCGCAGTCGGGGAGAATGCGGCCACCCGACGTCTCTACGGTGTGAAGGATAGGCTGAGCAAGCAGGCGCTGTGGCGGCGCGAGCCCGGATCCTGGACGCTGGAGATGCCTTGGGAAGAAAGGTTGACCGATTGTTTGTTAAAGAAGTCGGGATCCTTGGCGTAGTTCTCGCGGTATTCTGCCTGCAATTCGAGCAGCCGCGTGATGCGGAGCTTCAGTCCGCCGCCGTAGGTGAAAGCCGGCTGAAAGACGCTGCCGCCGTCGAGAGGAGCAACGCCGGCAGAGTTGAACGCGCTCACGACCGTGCCGACGCGGCGCAGAGCAAATTTGAAGACGCCGTCCTTTTTGGTGAGTTTGATGTTTTTGAATTTGTATGCGGTAAGGTTTCCTCCGACAGTCACGAAGGGCCGGAGACGCCAGCGGCGCGGAGCCAGATTGCCTTCCAATTGGTAGCCGGCCATGCGCATCCTGATGCGGTCCACCTGCGGGCCGGGATCGTCGCCCGTGAGCAAATTGGCTTGTAGCGTACCGAAGTAGATCTCGTGGGACAGCAGGCTGCTGGGGTGCAACGTCACACTCGAGCCGAGCACGGCGCCCGGTTCGAGGCGCATGGGAAATTGATACACGCTTTCTATGCCGGTCGTGGGATCGACAGAAGCCAGATAAAGATCTCCGAGATGCAGGCGGAAAGATTTTCCGCCATCCAGAGAGAAGGCCACTTCCGGAAGCCGTGGCCGCGAGACTTCGCGAAAACTTTGCGCTGGGAGAAATTTACTGGCCACGGCCAGATGCGGCTCACTTTCCGCTTCACTGACTGGGAATAAACTGGCGGCGCCGGGCGATTCAGAATGGTGATGAATTATTTTCCAAATGGTGCGGCTGGCGCCGTAGACTTGCCAAGCCATATTGTCGCGGAGCAAAGAGTTGCGAAGAGTCAGGTCGAACTGGCGCACACCGCGGTAGATCGGATTTCCCGTGTGCCATGGCTGCTCCCCGCGTACGCCTGGGACGCGCTCATCCGGCTGGGAGCACTTTCTCAGGCGCAGCACCGCCGCCCGTCCATCGGTGACCATTCGGTCGCCCGTGCCATTCTGTGTGTTGCGCGGAACGCGCGGGCGCTCGACCATCTCTGGAACCCAGGCGCACCCGGCAAATTGTAGGTCATTGGAAATTTTCTCGCGCTCTTGATCAATATTCGGGTCGACACGATGGATCAATGTCTTGTGCGAGGAAAAGCCGAGTCCGATATCGTGGGTTGCGGCTGCGGTCCAGACAGTTTGACCGTCCCAGTTTTGTTCGATTTGCCAGAGTCGAAGATGATGCCGCTTGTTGATGGTGTTCAGCGTCTTTTCAAAGACGAGCGAGGGTGGCTTTCCGTCGAGCAAAAGCACGGAAACTGGGGCTTCCGCATAGCCCCGGCTTTCTGCCAGAGCCCGGACCGTTTCGTATTCCGTGGCCGAATCACGGTCGTCCGCCAGCTTCCATCCGGCGCTAGCAAAGGCTTGCAGAAGCTGGGCGCGGTTGCCCATAAAGACCAGGTTCGTCAAGTCTGAAGGCGTATTCTTTGCTCTTGTGTGCGTGCGATAGGGCAGTTCGTTGATGAACAACTCGAAAGAAGCGCGCTCAGCGTCCGTTTCTTCTGCTTGCGCGAACGTGGCGGATGGCGCATTCACCACCTGGAGAGGTTTGAGGAGCTTGAGCCGCAATTCCGTACCGCTGGGATAGGTGATTTCTGCCTCGGGAAAACGGAGAACCGCGCTGCTCGCGGCAAACGCAAACAACATGAGCATAGGGTCCACAGCTGCGACGGAGGAAACCATACCTGTGGCCTGATGCCCATAGCTATCCGTGGCGCGAATGCCGACGATCGTTCCGTCATCAAGCAGCCTTTCGCGTGCGTTTTCGACCTCAATAACCACGCCTTCCAACGGAATCGGAGCCTCTCCCGGGAAGACGAGAGAGTCGAACTGGAGCCGAAGGCGCGCCCGTTCGCGAATGAGCCCGAGACCGACGCGTTTTGCGGCCGCCACGTGTCCATTCAGTTCCAGACCAGCGGGCAGCAGCTCCTGGCTACCTTGCTGCACAGGTGCAATCAGAACGGCACGGAAGACGTCTCCCCGCTTTGCATGGAAGGACGAAACGGGGTCTCTCAAGCGGAGTTCAAGCACAGTGCCCGCAGGCACCTCTTGCGCTGAGGATCGGCTCGGGCCAAGCGTGAGCGCACCAAGGCCCAGACAGACTGGGAGAATCCAATGCTTCATGATCAAAGGGTCGCTCCTGCGCGGGTGGGGACGTGAAGCGCGAAACGGGGGACCGCACTTGAATCCATTCTGTCAATCGCGGGATGCCTTGCCACCTGTACGAAAGGTCAGAGCGCGCGCAAGAGTAAACCTGGACCGGGCGTGTTTGGAAGTGAGAGAGACATCTCGCTCGACTGAATGGATTCATCCAGGTGAAATGGTGAACGGAGAGACTGGAGCCCTTGGCGGCGCTTTGCGCGGCCGACTGCGAAAGGTGAGCCAATGAAAAGTTTGAGAGAGCGTGAGAGCTAAGATGAGGAAGGATGAATCTACTTTGTGAAGAAAAGTACTTGACAATGCCAACCTGGCGAGGTAGGTTGGCGGTGCGGCGGAGAGAGTCGGGGCACAAACCACCATGCTTAAGCGGATTGCGGCGATCATTGCGATTTTTGTGTGCACTGCGGTTGCGTGGGCCATTCTGGGGTCCACCATTTTCTACAGAACGTATAACGCGGAGTCGGGGCTTTCGGGGCGGGTGGCTTCGACGTGGGGGGCGCCGCAAGGACAGGCGCCGCCGGCGATTGCGCGCGAATGGCAAGAAGAAAAGACCGTCGAGGTGGAGGAGAAGGGAAAGAAAACCACGCGGACGGAGAAGCAGACTCACTCGGAGGCGGTGAAGATTGACGCGAGCCGGGTTGCGGCAACACTGCACATCGATTACCGGCAAAAAGGGCTGCTGTGGTTCAGCACCTACAAGGTGGATTTCGACGGAGCTTACACTTTTCAGAATCCCACTTCGCGGGAAGAAGAGTTCGTGATTCAACTGCCGTTTCCCGCGCAGCAGGCGGTGTATGACAACGTGCAACTGCTTCTGGACGACAAGCCGCTGCCTGTCACATTCAGCGGATCGCAGGCGGTGGCACGGACGCGGCTGGCGGCAGGTGCGAAGTCCGTGCTGCACGCGGCGTATCGCTCGCAGGGACTGGACAGTTGGCGCTACACGTTTTCACGCGCGAACGCAGAGCGTTCGACTGCGGGCGAGAATGCGGAGGGCAGCGGGAAGGAAATTTCGCAGGCGCGCGACTTCCACCTGCTGGTGAAAACGGATTTTTCCGGTTTCGATTTCCCGGACAATTCGCTTTCGCCGACCGAAAAACGGCAGACGGCGAACGGCTGGGAGCTGGAGTGGAATTATCAGAACCTAGTGTCCGGCTTCGACATCGCCTTGAAGATGCCGCAGAAGCTGCAACCGGGTCCGCTGGCGGGACGGATTAGCTATTTCGGCCCCGTCTCGCTGTTCTTCTTTTTCTTTTTGGTATTCATACTGTCCACGCTGCGCGGCAACGATTTGCACCCGATGAACTATTTTTTCCTGGCATGCGCGTTCTTTGCGTTTCATCTGCTGCTGGCGTATCTGGCGGATCATATTTCGATTCATTTGGCGTTCCTGATTTCGTCGGTCGTTTCGATTGCGCTGGTCGTCAGTTACCTGCGGCTGGTGGTGGATTTGCGCTTCGCGGTTGTGGATGCGGGACTGACGCAACTGATCTACCTGGTGCTCTTTTCGTACGCGTTTTTCTTCGAAGGGTTCACAGGATTGGCGGTGACGATTGGAGCGATCCTCACGCTCTTCGTGGTGATGCAAATGACGGGACGGATTCGCTGGGATGAGAAGTTCAGCCCATCCTTGCCGCGCAAGAGTACATTACCAGCGTAAAGATTGGCGACACGGAGGCGCGGTCCTCAAGAGTTCCAGGTGACGCGGGACAACTGTTTCTTGCGGGATTCCCACTCGGCGCCGGAGAGCAGGCGCGGGGCGACATCGATCAGGCGAGGCGTGAGCTTGAAGACGCCCGCGGCGGTCCAGGGCCGGCCGTCACGCGTGCGATACTCGCGGACGTTCAGGGCATCCGCCATGCTGGTGAACGAAATGTCCTGGACGATCATTTCGGCGAGGAAGCGGAGCGTTTGCATTTCGAGCGGGTCGTCTTCCAGATGGCGGCAGTCGGAAGCAATGCGAAGGCCAAAAGGGATTTCCTCGGAGGCGCTGGGAGCTTCCTGCTCTTCGGGCGGGGCGGAAGTTTCGACCTCGCGTTCCCATTCCAGGGCGACCAGGCTCCAGCCCGCGTCGTGCATCTTCGACAGGTAAGCGGAAGTCGGCAGGATGCTGACCCGCTCTCGCATACGATCGATCTTTTTCACGGCGACCTCCCGATGGGCGCTTTCCAGATGTGGAGGACGGACTTTCCCGAGGGAAGTCAGGGCAATCTTCATGCCGTGGGCCGGGAGAGCACAAGCCACACAATCAAAAAGACTTCTAGCAAACAGAGGAGGCTCGGCTGGGCGGTTAACGTCCGATGGCGGGATGAAAGTGTCGCGTTGCCGGACACTCCAGGGGACGCGCGGAAGCTTGGGTAGCGCTGTCAGGAAGCGGCGGCTTTCGCCGGCAAAGACTTGAGGGCATCAATCATGACGTCCAGTTCGGCTTCCGTATTGTAGTAATGCGGGGAGATGCGGAGGGCGGATTTGGCGTTTTTCTCAGCCATGTCGATGACGGCATAGGCACTGAGCGAAGCGGAAGTATTGATGCCACGCTGGCGCAGCGCGGTGACGAGGGCGGGGGCGCTCCAGCCGGGGATTTCGGCCGTAACGATGGCGGCGAGATCTTTGCCGCGGTCCAGGACGCGATAGCCGGGAAGCGCGGCAAGCTTGGTGCGAAGCGCGGCGGCGAGTTCACGGGCGCGGCGGCCGCCACGCCCGACATCGACGGAGAGAGCGTAACGCGCAGCTTCACCGAGGCCGAGAAGAAGGGCGCAAGCGAACTCCCAGTTTTCGAAACGCCGGGCGTCGGGCGTGAGTTCGAAAGTGTCTGCGGTGATCCACTCCGCGCCACGCATATCAATATACAGAGGATGGTCGCCGCGCTGAAGGGCGCGGTCGGAAACATAGAGAAAACCGATGCCGCGCGGGCCGCGGAGAAATTTGCGCGCCGTCGCGGAAAGGAAATCGCAGCGCAGGCGCGCGACATCAACGGGGATTTCGCCGACGGCCTGGCAGGCGTCGATCAGATAGGGAACGCCGGTGGACTCGGCGACTTCACCAAGAGTTTCAACGGGTTGCATGAGGCCGGAATTGGTGGGGACCCACGTGACGGCGAGGAGACGCACGCGCGGGTCGCGCAGGAGTTCACGCACGGATTGGGGATCGACACCTCCCTCGGGGAGATCCGAAGCGCGGCGGATTTCGATGCCTTGGCGGCGCGCCAGCGAGAGATAGGCAAGCTGATTGGAAATGTAATCGTTGCGCGTGGTGACGATGACGTCGCCGGGGCGAAAATCGAAAGCGGCCAGCGCCTGGAAGAAAGCTACAGTGGAGTTTTCGACGACGGCGATGTTGCGCGGTTTCGCGCCGAGAAGCTGCGCCACGTTCGAATAGGCGGCGCTCACCGCGGCTTCGGCCTCGTCGGAACTTTCGTAGCCGCCGAGCGCCGATTCGCGCTGGAGATGCGCGGTGACGGCGTCGAGCACGGAGCGCGTCATCAGGCCGGCGCCCGCGTTATTGAGATGGACGCGTTTCGAACAGCCGGGAGTGTCTTCGCGCCATTGAGCGAGCAGGTTTTCCACGAGCGTGCCTCCGACGTTGCGACATCGACCACCCGCTTGACACATAGCGTAACTCTTTCTCGAACCAATGCAGTAGGGAGGACGGGGAAGATCTCCTGACAATTTGGCAGGTGCACGGAATCTAAGTCGCGAGCGGCAAAAAACCGGGAGCGAAAGAGTGCGCCTAGAAGGTAGAATCACAAAGCAGATATTTTTGGGGGGAGTGGATGCCGAAGAAACCGACTATTGATGATGCGAGGTTAATACTCGAACTCTACGACCTGAGGCGCGAGCCGGAGCTGCGCAAGGCGCGGCAATGGTGGCTGATCACGTTTTGGCCGAAAACTGCGGATGACTTCGTGAAAGTAGCGACGGCCATGGGGTCGGAGGAAAACAACTGGATGAGACAGGTGGGTAGCTACTGGGGAATCGCCGTGTCATTTGTGTTGAACGAAGTTGTGAGCGAAAAGCTTTTCTTTCAACTGTCATTTTGCGGTGAACTGTATTTCATCTTTGCAAAAGTACGGCCCCTCCTGACAGAGATTCGCGGGAAAATGAACAACCCCGAACTGTTCCTAAACATGGAAAAGGCCATCCTGGGTTCGAAGATCGCGCGAGCGCAATTCGAAAAAGTTGAGGCGCGTGTGGCGGCCATGCGGCAGCAGAAATGAGCTTGCAAGCCACTACGGCAATCCGCAAACGAGGGGTGCGGTTCGCTCTCGCATGTCTGGGAGCGACGGCTGCGCTGCTTCCCGCCGGTGCGATGGCGAAAGATGCGAACAGTTGCACTCCTGGAACAACGTTGCACCTGAACGCACCCGCATCAAGCCAGGGAGGTTTGCTGCTGATTGAAATGAAAAGCACAAAGCCTCTGGCGGAAGTGCAAGGGGATTGGGACGGGCGGAGTGTCCCGTTCTGGGGAGAGGCCGCAGGTGACGCCCAGCGAAAAGGTTTGCTGGGGGTTGACCTCGAAAAAGCGCCCGGCGAATACGAGTTGAAGGTCACGGGGCAAACGGCAAGCGGCGAGAAAATTAGCTGCACCGCGAAGGTGGCGGTGAGGAAGGGCCGGTTTGCGACCGAGAGATTGCAGGTAGGGAAGCAGTTCGTCGAGCCCAGCCCCGAACAGATCAAGCGCGCGGAGGAAGAGCGCCAGAGGTTGCGCGATATCTTTGACCGAGTGACGCCGGAGCGCCTGTGGGACGGGACGTTTCGAATACCGCTGGATGGCGTGACCACGGGCGCGAATTTTGGCAGGAGGCGGATTCTGAATGGGAATCCCGGTTCACCCCATGGGGGGGTGGATTTGCCGGGTACAACCGGGACCCCGGTGCACGCCGCGCAGCGCGGGCGCGTTACGCTGGCTGAAGAATTGTTCTTTGCTGGCAACACGGTGGTGGTGGATCATGGCCTGGGGATTTACACGCTTTATGGGCACCTTTCCGAGATCGGCGTGAAGGTGGGAGACGATCTAGAAGCGGGCGCCGTGCTGGGAAAAGTCGGAGCGACGGGACGCGTCACGGGACCGCACCTGCACTGGGGACTGACGGTAGAAAGAGCGCGGGTGAATCCGCTGCAAGTCGTAAGGTTATTGGGGAACTCATCAGGGGAGACGGCTCGGAAAAAGTCTTCCAAGCCCCGAACAAATTGAAACGAATGAGCTGGCCGCGACACTAAACTAGACAGTCTGGTGTACCGAGAGAGTTGCGAGACATGTCAGCGAAGAAAATGGGAAAACGAGAGAGGTACGCTGGTACTGTTATAGGATACGAATTTGTGGTACCGTTCCTCCATTGTCCAGGGAAAAGTAAATAGGCAGTATTGGGGCTGTGTGGGCAAGGTTCGTGCTAGTCACTTCCGCTCTCTTGTTTTTTCGGTTTAGCACCCTGCTGACACGACACGGTAGGCGGACACCCGTCGATCGAAGTTAGTCGATAGCTCCGAGCATTCAGAAATCAGATTTGAGGTCATGGCCGAAATGTCCCTGCTTCACTTTCGTTGCAAAGAGCGCCGGCGAACAATACGCGTAGCACTAACGGTGCCGTTGACGATCCACGGGAAAACGGATTCAGGCGAAAAGTTCTGCGCGCAGACGCTTTCGCAATCGGTGAACCGGCACGGAGCCCTATTTCAGCTGGAAGAGATCGTGTTGGCGGGACAAACGCTGATCCTGATGAATGATCACACCGCGCAGTCCATGGAATGCCGCGTTGTCTCCATCCACCGGGCCCGCGACGGCAAGCAATATATCGGAGTGGAGTTCATCTCGCCGGAAACGAATTTCTGGCACATGCAGTTCCCGATTCCGGGCTCAAAACCGCTGCGCCGCATGGTTCCAAACAAAGCCTCCGCGTAAACCGAAACGCCGCATTCGTGCTCCTCATTGCAACTCCTCTCTGCCCGAGCGATCGTCCGGGACTTGACATTGATGGGGAGGCCGAAAGTTCAAAGTTGAAAGTTAAAAGTTAAAACTAAAGACCGGAATCAACGGCTCGGCTGGAATCCCACTGGCTACCGGCAACTGGCATCCCCTCCCCGCATTTTTTATAAGTGTTGCTGATAAAGGATTTAGCGTTTGGTGTAAGTGGTTTAGAATCAACACTTGCGGGCGGGTGTGTAAGTGTTGATTCTAAAGGAGTTTGCTGTCTGGGGGGATGCGAAAGCTATCGCCGAAGTTGCGCCAAGGGGCGCTCCTGTCTGGTTCAGTGGATGGGCGCGGCTGCGGAGAGTTGTCCCTTCGACCTTGCTCAGGGCAAGCGGGCTGAGGGGTTGGCGTGGTGGGCGGAGCCAGTTGGGCAGGGGGTTGGGGCCTGTCGGTAGTCGCGCCGGGGTGGTTGGGTTGAGATCCTTCGCTGCGCTCAGGATGACAGACAGGGGAAGCTGGTGGGTCTGATTGGGGCGGGGCGGAGGCGAGTTGGGGACCCACACCGGTCTTCCGAGGGGGTCGCGACGAGTTTCGGCCGGCCAGGACATGCTGAACGAATTCGGCGCTCGTGGGAGGCAGGGGAGTGTGTAGCGATGGGGCCGGTTGTGGAGATTGAGGAAGTGGCGAGTGGCCCCGACCCGGTCGGGGTAAATGAGTGGCGAGTGACGGGTTTGAAGAAGAAGCAGGTTCCTCGCTGCGCTCGGAATGACAATGCGCGGGGGTTTCGACGGATTGTGTGGTCGGGGCGGGTTGTGGGACCTGACCCCCACCGGTCTGAAGACCGGCCACTACATGCTGAACGAATTCGGCGCTCGTGGGAGGCATGGGAGTGCGCGGCGGTGGGGCCGGTTGTTGGGGTTGCGTTTGTGGCCGGGCGGGTTCGGGGGCGGAGGAGTTCGCACCCGTAGTGGTGGGGGCGGGCGGGAAGCGGTGGTGGTAGTTGCCTTTGACGGATTTGCGGATGGAGTCGCGCCAGTTGTCGGTGTCGAAGGCGTTGATGTATTCGTGCCGGGAGATTTGGATGGACTGCAGGAGAATTTGCGCCATGTAGGCGACGGTGCGGGCGGTTTTGGGTTCTACATCGCCGCGGATAACGGCGGGGATGAGGCGTCCGAGGGCGGTGCTGAGATCGCAGGCGGAGAGGTAGTCGCCGGAAAAGAAGTAGGCCAGGTCCTTGCTGAGCGATTCTTCGGCGAGGGCGCGGGCTTCTTTTTGGGCGTGGTCGAAGCAGAAGTGGGGATTTTTGCCGGTGCGCGGGGTGCGACAACGGCGGCCATCCGCGAAAGTAAACATACACAAGGACACGCGGTCCTTTGGACTTAGAGTGGACATAAAAGTCTCCTTAGATTGAGATTTGGGATAAGCTGACTGAAAAGAGCCGGCAAGGATGCCGGCGCTACAAACTGGGCCTAAAACGAAAACGCCCCGGCTGGAGCCGGGGCGCAGTTTTCAACGAGAATATTGTACCACAACGGTAATACCAGTCAAATTTAACTTTGAATTTTGAGACGAAATTGGTCCTCCCCGCTCCATTCCGAAGCGGGGAGGAGTTAGGGTGTCCGCTACTCGTCGTTGTCGTTGTCGTCGTCATCTTGGCCTGTCAGCACGTCGATTGTGTCGTCAATTGCGCCTTCTAGCGCTTCTTTAGCGACATCGACATGGATATCCACGAAATCTTCGAAGATGCTCACGGCGATTTCCCCCTTTCTCTCAGGATGTGAGAAGCGTTCGTTCTGCCCCTCTAGTGATAATCCTTACTCCTCATCGAAGGTGCGGTTCAATGCCAATAAGTGTGTCTAAGGGTTATGATATATCCGTAGTAATTCGGCGTTACCGTACTCATCATTCGATCTGCGCAGTAGGAATCTATTCGTCCAATCCAACCGGTAGACACTTGGGTTGAGATTGACTATAGGGTTCGTGCCAAGTATCGTGGGGGCCTTTCCGCGCAAGGGATACTAAGCCAGTGAAGAACCCACGCCAATCTAGTGAGTCCACCCCGTCAGGCAGAGGAACCTCCACGGACAGCAGTGCGCAGCAGCAGAATGATAAGGCGGTTGCCGCAACTGTCGCTGATCTCGCAAAGATATATCTCTACAGACACCTACTGAGAAACATGGAGTCGAAACGCAGGGCGATTGAGGCACAGCAGCAGAAACGGGCTCCCAGAGTAAAAGGACAAAGGGTCGCGGCGGTTTTGGCCAGGCTCTGGGCGAACGATGATTTGGGACTTGATCCCACTCCTCAAAAAGTAATCGCACGCGACCTCGGCATGGGCGAGAGTGACGTGACTAACATGATGAGAGACCTTAGAGAGCCCGGCTCAACTGGCCCGTGTGTGGTACTCGTCTCCGACAGATACAGTCGGGAGAATTTTTACAAGATTACCGAGATTGGAAAACAGGAATTAGAAAATTGGGTTTTAGCTTATTACACGCATGATTCCTTTTTGGACATACTCAAGAAGATGATTCCGAATACAAAGAATGTCGCTCTCAATCTTGACGCGCTTAGGAGGGAAGTCAAACAACGGCTAGGGAATTAATCGGACTTTTTACTTGCGACCGCTCCCAACAATCGCCACAACGAAGTTTTTGCCTATATGATGTGCCTTTAGAGCAATAAGTTCAGTGTAGGAACCGGTCGAAAAACGCTCCTTGGTGCATACAGGCATTTTGGATTCAATAGCCAAGTCGAATGCCGAGAAAGACGGCCGTTTGGTGTTCCACGGCTTCTTTCCAACGAACCAGAGTTCGTGAGCCTCCGGCGAGCACTTCCACATCCCGGTACCCCATTTCCATAATCCAAGGTCATAAAGTCTCTGGGCAGCGGTCTGAAGGGAGACGCCAAAATGCTTTGCGATCGTGCTCAATTTCTCCGGCGATTGTTGACCTAGCGCGTCGGCAAAGGCGACAACTTTTCCCGCTGGCATCAGCAACTCGGAGGCTATCCTGTCACAGGCTCGCTCAAGCGATTCATCCTCAACGCATGACACAGTAGCTCCGAGGTTGCGTTCGAGGATTAGATGGCTAACTTCATGCGCCAAAGAAAAAGCCTGCCGAACAGGAACAGCAAGTGAATTTAGTTTTATCAGTCGTTTTCCATCTAGCTCGTATACGCCCCCGTCAAATGGAAGAGGCTCTCGCACAATCTCATCGATGCCTAAATGTTTGCAGAGTGAATCAAGGGATTGCTCCGGGGTGCAAAACGTTCGGACAAATATCTCGATTGCTTTTTGACAGTCAGCTTCTCCGACAGAGTTTGAGATTCGCTTGAGCCACGGATTCTGCCTGGACCTCATTTCGACTTTACTTTGACAGATTCGAGGAGCGAAAGAAAGTATTGCGGCGCCACTTCGTTTTTCTTTCTGGCGAATTTCAATCCTCGAAAAGCCTCGGGGAGAGTTCCCTTGTACTGCATCCATGCGGAGAGTTGATCTTGATGCGTGAATCCCCCTCGTTCGGCCACACCCTTGAACATCTGGAAATTCGCTAATTCCGCGTGACCATCGATTGTTAACTCCAGCAACTCAATCTTTAACTGAATGCGGGCGATATCTTCGTCCAAACGATTCTCGACGGCAAATTGCTTCGCCAGATCGTACCTCGGTCGAGCCTTTGACCGACACCCGACGAAATTAGAAAGATAATCCGCATAGTGCTCATTTGCTCTTTGTTCCAGCAGCGAGTTCCTCTCTGGCAGGCTAGCGATAGATGCCAGAGCTTCCTCGAAGAAGGTCTCGGCCACGGCGTTCCGCTTCGCCATGTACGCCTCAGCCAAAATCAGCCGCGAGTCGGCCCAAAAGCGCTCAAAGCCTTCTTGCTCACCATCAAGACCTAGCGAACTGACAAGTTCAATCGCGCTATCGGGCTTGCCTGTGTTCACAGCGTTCCTTGCTAATTCAAGAGCCCGCTGAATTTTTCCAGCATCGAGTGGGGGTTGCATCTTTTCTGCCTCCTACTTGCGAAACAGCATACGCCCCTCTTTCAACTGGCGTCAAGCTCCTAATGCCTACAGGTGGCGGCTGTTCATAAAAAAGCACAATATATTGTGCTTTTGAACTGCTTTGAAACCTGGGTTCCAGTACCGTGGTGAGAATCTTTTGGCGAGTCCACCGCGGGGTGGCCGCAGGTTGATTCCGAAAACGCCCTTGGGTGTCGGCAGCACAATACGAGATCAGGCAGTTCTTGACATGACAGGTAAAATAGTCTAACATTTAGATGCTAATTGGAGCGCTATGAAAGCCCGGAGTCTAAAACTGAAGCAGGCGAGTGCGGTGCTGGAGGTTCCGCCAAAGGAGCTGCAGAATCTGGTGCAATTCGGCGTCGTGAAACCTAAGCGCTCTGAGGGAACGTATGTTTTCGACGCAAACGCCCTGCTGAGAGCCAAGGTCGCGCTGTATCTGAAAGACTCTCTTGGCACGCGCAGCAGCGTGCTTTCCAAACTCATGGATGCTTTTTCGGCGTCTGAAGAAGAGCTCAAGTCAGAGAATCCGGCCTATGTGGTTTTCAAATTCCGGCTTTTTGCCGAACAAGAACCACTCAAGCTGGGAGTGCCTTTCCGGTCGTTAGGGAAACAAATTGAGGAACGATTGAGGCGCACTGAACTCTACAAGGACTTGCCCCGCGGCCGCAAACGCCGAGGATGGAAGAAAGAGTTTTTGGGATCACTAATGGAGGCGGCAAAGGACATCGGGGAGATCTCCGAAGAAGAAATCTTGAGGACGGTTCGGACTTATCGCAGAGAGAGGCGTACGCCGGAGATCACGGTTGCCGCCGAAACCTAAAAAGAGGAACAACAAGAGACGCGTCGTCGTTGATACGAACGTATTAGTGGCTGGCATTTCCGGATTTAAGGGAACGTACGTTCCAGGCAAGAATCCAAGCGCCGATGTACTCTTCCGCTGGGCCAAGCAGGATGATTTCACGTGGCTGGTTACTGAAGACATCCTGGACGAGTACAAAGAAGTTCTTAAGCGGCGAAATGTTCGTCCGGCGTTGATCGGAAAAATCATCAATCTGATCCGGGAGCGGGCTGAAGAGATTAAGGTTCGTCAGCCGACTCAGATTTCCCCTGACCCTGAAGACGATGCCTTTTGCGCGTGTGCGGAACAGGGCAAAGCGGATTCCATCGTAACGCTCAACGTGAAGGACTTTCCTCAACATAAACTCAAAGCCAAGGTCTCTACGCCCGCCGATTTCCTAGCCAACCGCTAACCGCTCCGCAGACTCGAACGTAATGGAAAAATTCGCTTGCGAACTGAAAAGCAAGAGTTGCGGCTACGGGCAAGCGTTTGGAGTGAGAGCTGCACGCGGCTAGGGATAAGGCGCTGAATGAATTCGTCAAATCACAGGGAATTCGGACGGAGGGAAGAAAAGGGGAGGCGCTCGGTAAGCTCACAAGCGCCTCCCTTACTGCGTCAACGTAAACCGTACCTCACTGGATCACCTCCTTCTCGGCAGGAACGCCGATGTCGACAAGAATGTCGAGTGGTCCGAGTATAGCGCGGGATCGGGGAGATTGCAGAACAAGCGTTTCCTTAGAAAGAATCCAATCACGACGGAAGGATCCCGAATGGAACAGGCAAACCCAAGACCCAGGACGGCATCCGGTTGTCCACGTTGGTTCACGGACCAATATAGGGCTGTTAGCCTGCATACTGAAAGAGGTTACTTCCGTTCGTTGGTGGCGAGGACGGGGACTTCGCAGGCCATGGCAAACACGGTGAAGAGGATCGGGCTGATTTCGGATACTCACGGCCTGCTGCGCAAGGAGGCATTGGAAGCCCTGCGCGGGTCGGAGCTGATTATTCATGCGGGGGACGTGGGGAAGCCAGAGATCTTGGAGACATTGAGAACGGTAGCGCCGGTTGTAGCGGTGCGGGGAAACGTGGATACCGAGCCATGGGCGCAAGCGTTACCGGAGACGGCCGTGGCGGAAGCAGGCTCGGTCTCGATCTATATCCTGCACGATGTGAAGGCCCTGGATTTGAATCCTGCCTCTTCTGGCTTCCATATTGTCGTCAGTGGTCATTCCCACAAGCCGGGAAAGACGGAACGCGATGGCGTGCTGTATATCAACCCTGGAAGCGCCGGCCCCTGGAGATTTCAGTTACCGGTCACGGTGGCACGTCTAAATTTGAGACGCATGCCCTACGAGGTCGAATTTGTGGATCTCGAAGCATCCCTGTAACCCGAGTGGTCCCCAAGACGTCAATTTCTGCAGAATCAGTCCGGAGGCGTCTCCTATATAGGGTTATCCATTGTATCCACTCTATGGCGGCACTCAATGCCTTGGAGATCAGTCCCCATGGCCATCCCGTAACCCATTGAATTAGCAATACTTAAAAAGGGACAGGTGAGCCGGGGACAGTGCCCAACTGAATACAGTACTAGGCCCAGGGTACGGAAGAGAGGGGCCTTGGCCTAGGACGGGGGTAGGGTCCGAATTGAACCTGGCGCTTCATGGCATGCTAAAATTGGGGCAACTATACTCAATCCAGGTTGAGGCGCTCTCCAAGAGACCTCGAGACGGAATATCTCAGATGCTAAGGAGAAGCAAGAAAATGCGTAGGCACCAAAAGGGATTTTCGTTGATTGAGCTTCTGATCGTGGTCGCTATCATTTTGATTATAGCGGCCATCGCTATTCCGAACCTCCTCCGGTCACGTATGGCTGCGAACGAAGCTTCGGCAGTTGGTTCTCTCCGCACGATCAACACGGCGGAAGTGACCTATTCCACCACGTATCCGTCGATTGGGTTTGCGGGCCTGGGCGCCCTTGGCGGCGCAGCTTCGACCTGCGCGACAGCCACGGGTGCAACCTCCGCGGCTGCTTGCTTGATCGATGACGTTTTGGCGACCACCGCGGTGAAGAGCGGTTATAACTTCGCAGCTGCAGCGGCTGGCGGTACACCGGCCACCACGTATGCTTCGACGGCGACGCCGAGCGCGGTTGGCCAGAGCGGCCAGCGTTCCTTCTGCTCCGACCAGTCTGGCGTCATCCGCTATGACGCGGCTGGCGGCACTTGCGATAACACCAAGCCGGCGCTGTAATAATCTCCGGTGGAAAAGCTCGACAAGCCCACTCCGTCCGACAGGACCAGTGGGCTTTTACATTCTGTGGGTGGATATCCCCACTCGACAGGCTCCGCTGGTGCCACCTTCTGGGACTTCTAGCGTGGAGCAGGAGCCCAGGCAAGGCCATCGACGCCCGGAGTGAGGTCGATCGGCAGCTGCATTTTCCAGGAGCGCAGGTCGAGCACCGCGATCTTCCCCGCGCCGGTCCCGCTCACATAGGCGATTTCCCCGCCCGGTCGAATCAGGATTTCCGACGATTTCTCCGGAACCTCCAGGGAACGCACCACTTTCAGCGTCTGCAAATCCACGACATGAAGGCGATTCGCTCCCGGGCTGACCGCCAGCAGCCAGCGCCCGTCGGGAGTGGGCGCCGAGGCGTACGCCACATTCGGCAATTCAATCCAGTTGGTGACTTTGTTCGTGGCCGTGTCGATGACGGCGATGCGCGGCGCATCCTGGTCGTGAGTGAAGATGCGGAGGCCATCGGCTGAAATGGAAATGCGCTGCACGCTCTTGGCTACGGGAATCGTCGTGATGAGATTGCGCTTCGCCAGATCGAGCGCGCTGACGCTTCCGGCGCCGACGTTGGCGGTGTAACCGCGTCGGCCATCGCTTGAAAGTACAAGCATATGGGATTGCGGCTCGCCCGTGGGAATTTCAGCGAGGACTTTGCGCGTCGATGGATCGATAACATCGACGGCATTTGCAAGCTCAGCGGTCACATAGAGCAGACCGTCGGGCCCGAATTCGGCGCGGTGCGGGCGGAGCGGTTTGCCCAGATCAATTGTGGCAGCGAGTTTGCGCTCCTGCAGATCAATCACATCAACCGTGCTGCCGTCGGTCCCGGGCCTTCCAACGCCGGAGTTCCCGTAGATCGGAACGTAAGCGAAGCGGCTGTCTTTCGACACGATGACTTCATGGCCGTTCACACCTACGGAAATTTTTGCCAGTTCGCGGCGATTGTCGGGATCGACGACCAGCACGGTGTGCTCCTTCTGATTCGCCACCACCAGCAGACCACCCGCCGGCGGCGCTGACCTCGCGTCTCGGAGCATTGCTGAAGTCAAAAACATGATTGAAACAAGGAGCAAGGACAGGCGTGCGAGCATGGAGCACCTCGACGGAACATTTTTCTCGTTCGAATGCGCGAAAACTCAGCTCAGTATAGCTTTTCTCGAAGTCAGCGGCTACGCCCGCGTTTCTTCCGCGCCGGTTTCTTGCTTCTCGCCTGGCGCGCCGCAGGCTTAGCGCTGGAGACCGCCTGGCGCGTTTTCTTCGGAAGCTTCGCGAAAACCATGTCATAAGAATCGCGCAGCAAGCGCGCAAGTTGTTCGGCCGGTAAAGCGTCCCTCGTTTGAAGCGCGACCCATTGCGCCCGGGCCAAATACGGCGCGGGAATAATGTTTGGCCGCTCCGTAAGTTCTGCGAAGTTTTCCGGTGACGCCTTGAAGGAGAGACACACGGGAGCAGGCTCCAGCGGCGTCACGGCAAACATCTTCCCGCCGACTTTGAATAGCAGGTCGCTCCCCCACTGAATCTGTTCCGTGGCGCCAGGGAAAGAAAGGCAAACCTCGCGCAGCCAGTCGACGTTCATAGGCAAGATTCTAGGATAAAGACAGGGCTTGTCTCAACGCATGAGAAGAGGTATTCGGCGTCCCTGCTCGCGGATCATCCTTCCCAGGCGATCTCTTTCACCGGACCGACAACAAAGAAATAAGAAAGAGCAGCCAGCATCGCGACGATCGCCATAATCACGAAAGCCACGAAGAAACGTCCGGTGTAATCGACGACAAATCCGGTCACTGCCGGTGCGATGACGCCCGCAAGATTCCCGAGGAAATTCTGCAAGCCCGTCCATCGGCCCGCCATTCTCGGCCCCGCCAGCGTTTGCGTGATCGCCCAAATATTGGAGCCGCACATACCGCCGGCTGCGAACGCCAGCAGCAGCAGAATCACCGAAGCCGTGGGACCGGCGAGGGCGCAGCTCAGTAGCAGCAGCCCGGCAATCCCCGCTCCCGCACCCGCAAAAGTTTTGCGAACAAGAGTCGGCGTTCCACCGGCGGCGATCCACCGGTCGGAGATCCAGCCGAACACCACTGCTCCAGCCGAATAGCACAAGTAGCCCACACCGCTAATTCTTGCCATCGTTCCCATCGAAAGATGGCGCTCGTGCACCAGATAATACGGCAGCCAGGTAATTTCAAAATACAACACGTAATTTGCGCCAAACAGGCCCCCGCAGGTTCCCCACATCGATCGCTGCATCACGAGTTTGAGAAACCATGCACCGCTTTTCTCCACGGGAGAAACGGCTGCGGCTCCCCTTGGCATCCACGCGAACCACGGAATCAGCCAGGCCATGCTGACAAGACCTAGGACAATGAAGAAGGGGCGCCATCCGTATCGCGCCATGAGCGTGCCGCCGAAAAACATGCCCAAGGCGGGACCGCATCCAACTCCTGCGGCGATGAGTGCGTTCGCGAATCCCCGCCCCACTTCCGGAACGTGCCGCACCAGCGTCCTCGCATAACAGGGATATGCCACTGATTCGCCAATCCCGAGCATCAGCCGCGCCGCAAGCAACGCCGCGAAGGCGTGCAAGCCGCCGGTGAGCGCCGTCGCGCCGGACCACAGGAAAAAGCCAAAAGCCATCACCCATTTGGCGTCAAAGCGGTCCGCCAGCCAGCCGGAAACCGGAAGGAAGAGCGAGTAGGTCCAGAAAAAGGAGGACAACAAAATGCCGAGCTGCGAAGCCGACAGACCCAGCTCGTCTTTCAGCAACGATGCGGCCATGGAGAGATTTCCGCGGTCAATGTAGTTGATCAGGGCGGCGAGGGCCAGCAGCGCGATCACCCGGTTGATGGTGCGCGAACCTCGGCTGCTCTCGCTTTCAATTGGGAAGGGCAAGTGAGATCGCCGGACATTGTCTCTGTCCGGGGGGATTGTTGCAAGCTAGTGTGTCGTCTGGAAGAGCCTGCTCACATGGTATCCCCTTAGCGAAATTCAGGTCTGCCAGTTCAAAGAGAGGGAATGGGAGGGCCGCAGACCGGGAGTAGTTCCGGACGGAGCGCCAGTGGCGGTACGAAGCCAAGCCTTTGTTCGAGCTAGGCCTACCCAAGCGCCCTGTCCCCAGCTGACGCATCCGTCTAAATAACAAGGGGATTCTGGCAGCAAAAGAATATATGCCGCGCCCTGCCGCGGTTACTGCCAGACGGCCAAGATGGCGCCCATGACGAGGTAGCAGACGAGTTGGTAGCCGGTGTTGATTGCAAAGAGCTTCATGCTCTGCTTCATGAACAACGCGCCCGTGAGCTGCACGGTGGCCACGAAGCCAAGCCACACATGGAACCCGAGCATTAAACCGAAATGGTAGTCTGGCGCGCGAAGCCCATGGAGGATCAAGGCCAAGGTGAACGCGGAAAGCAGGCTGGCAACAAAGGAGCCGGCATAGGCTGGTCCCGCGCTCTTTTGCATCTCCTGGACTTTGGCTTTGTCATTCGGATCGTAGCCCATTTCGCGCATCCAGGGCTTTGCGAAGAGCAAAGGCGAATACCACAAAAATCCCACCACCATGGTGGATATCGCGGCCACCAGGATCGCCAGCCAATTCAACTGATGAAAATGCATGAATGATTTCCTCCGGTCAGCAATGAGGGAAACAGTGGGCGCTATCCTATGTCGGGCTTCGCTCGGATGCAAAGGAAATAGAATTGAGAAAATCCGGAACCTTGAGCTAGTGGGCTCTGCGGAATTCCACGTAATCGCGCCCGGCGTAGAGCCGGTAGCTGCCGGCGGTGGCAGAGGCAAGCACTTGCAGCGGCACGGGGCGCTTCATTTCCGCGTCGTGCTGCGAGGCGGCCTGCAACACGTCATTGGCGCCAAGGTCCATCACCACAAGCTTTCCGCCGTTGAGGAAACCAAACCCGTAGGCGCCGGGCTTCAAGGTTTGACCGGCGATTTCTAGCGTAACCTCGTTGAGCAGATAAGCTTGGTATTTCTCCTTGATTGCCGTGGAGTAGCCGGAGCTGTCTACGAGTCCCGCGAGAACATAAAAATCGTCTGCGAAGTGGACGCCAGCGCTGTTGCGGTATTGCACCGGCGCACTCTGGCCGCGGAAGAAAACACGTTCCGGGAAAATCTTCGGAGAAATGTCTGCGGCCTTGAGGACCATTTCCTTCCCCTCATCTGGAGGACTGCCGGCCATCGTCGTTTGCAGATACCGGACGGAGAAAGTCAGAAGCAGCACTGACAACGGAACTAGGAATTTTGCGAAGCGCGCCATGGAGACTCCTTTCAGGGTGCGGGAATCGTACAACATCTAGATTCGTTTCGCGAAAAAGAAACGAGCGCTATCGGCTCTGCTCTGGCTCCTTGCATTTTCAAAAACAAAAAAGCCCCGAACCGGTCGAAGAGCGCTGTGATATCTTACGCGCGCGCCTGTTGGATTGCACAAAAGGGAGGACAAGGATGCTGGATCGGCGAAATTTCATGAAGAGCTGCTCGGGAATGGGTTTGGCCGGAACACTCTTTCCGGGAGTGCTATGGGCGCAGGCACAGGCGCAGGCTGCGAAGAAGATCACCAAAGAAATGATCGAGAATGCCGCGGCCATCGCGGACGTCCCGATTTCCGAAGAATACAAAGAGATGATGCTCGAAAGCCTGAACGATCGGGCCAAGAGCTACGAAGAAATCTACAAGTTGCACATTCCCAATTCTGTTGATCCGGCCCTGATTTTTGATCCCGTGCTCCCGGGAATGAAGTTCGAAACCGAGCGAAAGGCGATGCGAATTTCCAGAGCGGCGAATGCCGCCCCGGCGAGCGCGCCGAAGAATCTGGAGGACTTGGCGTTCGCGAGCGCGCGCGAATTAAGCGAACTCGTTCGAACGAAAAAAGTTTCCTCGCTCGCCCTGACCGAGATGTATCTGGGCCGTTTGAAAAAGTATGACCCGGCGCTGAAGTTTGTGGTGACGCTGACCGAAGAACGCGCACTCGCGCAGGCCAAGCAGGCAGACGCGGAAATTGCCGCCGGAAAATACCGCGGGCCGCTGCACGGCTTGCCCTGGGGCGCGAAGGATTTGCTGGCCACCAAAGGCTATCGAACAACGTGGGGCGCCGGCGGATTCGAAAACCAGATGATTGATGAAGACGCAACTGTGGTGAAGCGCCTGGACGAAGCGGGCGCGGTCCTGGTCGCGAAATTAACATTGGGCGCGTTGGCGCTGGGCGATGTGTGGTTCGGCGGCGTAACGCGAAATCCCTGGAACACGAACCAGGGATCGAGCGGCTCTTCAGCAGGTCCCGCCTCTGCCACCGCGGCAGGATGCGTGGCCTTCAGCATCGGATCCGAAACGCTTGGGTCGATTTCGTCGCCATCGACGCGCTGCGGATGCACGGGACTCCGGCCGTCGTTCGGTCTCGTGCCGAGGACGGGAGCGATGGCGCTCTCCTGGAGCATGGACAAGCTGGGGCCTATCTGCCGAACCGTGGAAGATTGCGCACTCGTCCTGGACGCGATTTACGGGCGGGACGGCATGGATCGAACGGTGCAGCCCGTGGCTTTCAATTGGGACGCGAATCTGGATTGGAGAAAGCTGCGTGTCGGTTATTTGAAAGCCGCATTCGAACGGAAACCCGACGATCAGCAAGAGGAAACAAAGGAAGAACCGCCCGCGACTCCCGAAGAACAGAAGAAGCGGGAAGAACGGAAGAAACGCCGCGAGGCGGCACGCGCACGGGCAGAATACGACAGAAAGTACAACGACGCTGCCCTTGTGAAACTGCGAGAAATGGGCGTGAATCTCGTGCCGGCCGAAATGCCGAAATTTCCCTACGACGCCATGGTGACAATGCTTACGGCGGAATCAGCGGCGGCTTTCGACGAACTGACACGCACCGGCAAAGACAAGCTGCTGACGTCGCAGAAAGACCGTGACTGGCCGAACACGTTTCGAACGGCGCGTTTTATTCCTGCCGTCGAGTACATCCAGGCCGCGCGAGCGCGGCGGATGGCGATGGATGCGGTCGCAAAAGTGTTCCACGATCTTGACGTAATCGTGGCGCCGACGAGCGGCGAACAACTTGTGATTACGAATCTGACGGGACACCCGGCCGTGATTTTGCCGAACGGGTTGCGCGGAAACGATGCGCCAAAATATCCTTGGAACGACCCGAGCGATTTCCAGAACGCGGGCGGCCCCGGAACTCCCACCAGCTTGACGTTTCTCGGAAAATTGTACGGCGAGGCGGAACTCCTCGCGTTTGGGCGCGCCTACCAGGAAGCGACGGGATTTCATCTGCAACACCCGAAGCTGCCGCCGGCTTCCTGATCCGATTCAAATGCCCAGCGGGCTGAGCCGCGGCGAATCGTCAAATAGGGACTGTTTATTTTTTGAGTTCCGCGCGGGTGCGCTGGAGCTTGAGGGCCGTGGTGCGGAGAGTTTCGGGAACGTTTTTGTTGGTGGTGAGGCGCTTGAGATCGACGGCGTTGAGCATGGGAAGCATGTGCATGGTGACGTCAAGAGGCGCCTTGGGATTGTTGATGAGGTTGCGCACAACGGTGTAGTTCTTGCGGAAATTCCGGTTGCTAGCGATGAGGCGAAGAATCTCATCGGTGAGGCTGGCCATCGCAGCGAAGGCCTCGACTTCCTGGTCGGTGAGGCGAGGGGATTGCAGCACGGCGCGCTGGACGACCTTATTGTTGTCGCGGATGAGAGTGCGGCGCGCTTCGGAGCCCCCCTTCATGGCGAACTGCACGCGCTGCGCGACGGTCATTTTCGCCAGACGCTGAATCAGGGTCTGGCGCCTGGCAAGGTCGGATTCAACCGCAGCTGCAGCTTCCGCGAGCGCGGCTTCGTCGATGAGATTATCCGGGCCGTGAAGTTCGTGGAGCTGATTTTTTTGATCGACAGTTAACGACGTAGAATGCTCGAGCGCGGCGGCCAGCGCGGGGGATTCGCTAACGCGGTCGAGCTCTTCCATCAGCGCCTGGATGCCGAGCGTCGAGAGGTGGCGAACGATGGGAACGAGATATTCGGCGGGACAGTTTTTGTTTTGCACCATGGCGTCACAGACGCCGGGCTTATCGGCAAGATTTTTTGCCGCGTAAGTAAAGAGCGCGGGGAGAGCCTGCTCGCGTTTCAGGGCATCGACGAAGGATTCAACGGGCTGCGAGAGAATCGCATCCTGCGCGCGGGCTGCGACCATTTCGTCGGCATCGCCGGCGAGAACCGTGAGAATCTCCGCGCGGTCCGCGGGGGCAAGGTGGGCGCCGCCGGTGCAGACAGCGATTTTTCGTTCGCGCGTGGCGCGGCCGTGGCGCAGGTCTTCGAGAACTTCAGGGCTGAGAGTTTCCACCGAATTATGGCCTCAAGTCCTTTTGACTAAGGACCATTGTACCGGAGGCGCCGGGCGCGCCGATGGGCGGCATGGCCCTGCCGTTCAATTCCAGCAACACCGCGGAGGAGTCCCCGGCGGTCACCTCGAACTGCTGATTCGCCGAAAAATGACGGTTCTCCCCAGCGGGCAACTCGGCGTCGAGAAGAAGTTTCTTGTCGGCGAGGATGCGGACGCGCGTGGCCGCGGAGGTGGAGACCGAAAGATCGAGAAGGGCCGCGGAGGAGGATTGCTCCGCTGATCCCTGCGAAGTGGAACCGGGCTGAGACTGCGTGGACAAGGAAGCAGCGGCGGACTTTTTTGTGGCGCGATAAGCGGCGTAGCGGCGCCAGCCGTAGCGGCCAGCGTAGAAAAGTCCGGCGACGAAAAAAAGCAAAAGGAAAACGGCCAGAACGGGAAACCACTTCGGCGGCGATGGAATACGATCCTCTGATTTGGGGGGAGTCGCGGCCAAATGTTCCGCGCGGGCCAGGTCGTACTCGCCGAGGAGAGCTTCTTCATTGAGGCCCAGATAACGCGCGATGGTGCGCACGAAGCCATGGCCGAAGATGCCGCCGGGCAGCTTCGCCCAATCTTCATTTTCCAGGGCTTGGACAAAACGGGCGCTGATGCGCGTGGCCTTGGTGAGTTCGTCCATGGAAACTTCGCGCAGCTCGCGCTCGCGCTTAAGGCGTTCACCAAAATTTCCCCTGGCCATGAACCGGAACCTGTCCTTGACAATTCAAGTGCAACCGCGAAGCAATCGATTACAAGCGCGACCGCAGGGCGGTCGATTACAAGTGCAACCGCAAAGCGGTTGACACGGCGGGCGCTCGCGAAAAAACAGCGTGGATCCCTGAACGGACTATAGGCGGAGGAATCCGGTGGTGTCAAACGAAGAGGAAAGTGGGCAGTGAGCAGCGGACAGACCGGAGGGGGCTGACGCGACGAAGCGAAGGGGACGGGCCGTGGAAAACAGTAGTATAGTTCCGGTCGCGTACCTCGGAGTGTGTTCCCGACATTAAGTCGGGTCCACGCGAATCCCGAAGGAGTAAAGGAAATGGCAATACAACGAAGTGCGCTGGCCTATTTGCCAGAACAGAAACGCGACTTTATCCGGGCATTCCAACAACCAGCGGCCTATCCGGTAGGCGTGCAACACCCCACGCAGAGCGCACGTAGTGTCCCCGTCGTCGCTACATGGAGGTGGGATCCGGCGATTCGCGGACAAAAAGCTTTTATCCGGACTGTGGGGGGAACCCACACGGAGTACTGGGCTCATGTTGATTTCGACCGAGGTTACCGCGACGGCTTCCTGTCATTCCTTGAAAGTGAGAAAGGGGTGACGAGGGCCAGCGTTCCTTCGACCTTGCATGCGGACCACTTGCTGAACAAAGCGTTCGCGCTGCGCCATGGGCTGGGCTACGTGCGGATGGCTTTAGTAGAGGGCGAATTCAATATGGACTACGGGAGAAAAATTGAAAAGAACCTCACCCAGAGCCAAGCACGCGACAATTCGCAATATCTCTTCGACTACATCGTCTTAATGAAGGCGCTACACATCAAGCCGCCAACCGATCCTGACGACTATCGTACACGCCGTGAGGACATTGCGTCTTACCTGGAGGCTGCGGGCGCGGAAAAGCGTGAACTGGCGTTACAAGGCATGGATGGAATTTTCAAACTTTGGGACGTGCTCTGAATTTTGCTCGGCAGTGCCGGGTGAACGCCCGGATCCTCAAAACGCAGAGTGTGGGCCAGCCCCCCCGAGCAAGGAACGGCCGAGTTGGTGCGCCACGCGGCGCGAAAGATGGGCTACCCGGCAGTTCCTTCATCACGAAATAGCGGATGTGGAGTGAATGACTCAGGAGGCTCTTGCTCGAATCTGAGCACTTCTGAGGGCTTATAGACGTACTCTTTGCCGCACCGATCGCATCGGGCCTTAAAACGGCAATCGATAGCCGGACGAGGGGTGATGGCGTCGGTCTCGGCAAGCGGGATTCTGTACCTGAAAAATAGATTCTTCCGAAGGTGGAACCAATGGTTCTTGCAGTGGACCACCCAAAAATACCGGCTGTCTTCCCACATGCGAGTAGCCTCCAAGCGGTCACAAGGAGGGCAGGGTCTTCAGTGGCGGGAATGATATCAAATCAAGTCGAACAACTGCCAGAACTCCTCTATCGCTTCGTGCGCCCACGTTTCTTCTCCTTATTAGTCGCCAGAGCGTGCGGGCAATTGCATGAGGCGGAGTTTGCCGCCCACCCAGGCTTGCGGCATTGCGAGGACGATGAGCGCGAGAGGATACCAGTGAGGCCCGAAGGCCGGTCCCTTGTTCCACGTCACGGCGGCACCCAAAATGCTCACGACAAGGCCCATGAAGCCGCCCACCAAGGCGTGCTGCATGGGCCGATCGGGAGCAAACCGCGCGATGATGTAGCTGGCCAGGACGCCGTAGACTGTGCGATAGACCGTTGCAAGCAGGAGGGGCCCGTCGAAGCCGACCATCGATTGACCCCATGGGGGGAAGACACCGATTGCGTGCAGCACAATGTCGGTTCCAAGGGTGAGTACGATGCCGGCGAACATGCCCGCAAGCACGGCGCCAATGCTTTTTAAAGTGTTCTTATTCATGGTTTCTCCAGGAGCTCAGCAAGCTTGTCGCAGCTCGCAGTCACGCCACTCTCCATGTTGGATTTGATGACAGCCTCGCGGGCCTCCCGCGAATCGCGGGTGAGACTATGCACATATTACTTGCGAACTGCAAGTGAAAATGCGCAATACATCGAAGACCAGGCGGCGCGCGGCATCGAAGACGCGAGTCAGCACGACTTCCCGCTCAGTGGGCGTGGTCAATTGCAATCTTCCAGCGTTCGTCATTCGTGATCTCCTCTACCGCTAGGCGGCGCCATCCACGCCTGCCCAGAGGTTCATGGTGCTCAGCTCCTCACGGCCGCAGGCTTTGAGGTAGCAGAAGAGCTGAGTCCGGTACGCGGCGTGACCGCTGAGCACCAGGCTCACCAACAGCGACCCGCGGGTGGATTTAGTGCCGAACATGTCGATTTCACCGCGGAAATCGGACTCGGTCCATCCGCTCAAGAGGCGGGCGTATTCGTCAGATTGTTTTTGGATGGCGGAGATGGCCTGATCGAAGTTCATCGCTTTCGCCGCGGCATCCGCGGGGCCCCAGGCGGCGCTCAAGGCGGCTCTGTTGAAGGCTCCGCTCTTGATTACGGCAACCTGGGTGGGGCCCATGATGGCCATGTACTGCAGCAGCTCCAGGGTGCTGCGCTGCTTGGGGGTTGGCCGGTAATCGAGTTTTGATTTGTCCACTTTGCCGGCCAGATGCATCAGGATCCGGACTTCGTGCCGCAGAGAGGCAATCAGCTCTTCTTTGGTTAAGACCATCGGTGATCTCCCCTATCGCTTCGTGCGTTATTCGATCGACGCCAACAGCTCTTCAAGCCGGTCGTAGCTCGCGACGATACCACTCTCCATGCCGGACTTGAGGACCCCGTCGCGGGCCTCTTGCGATACGTAGAGGATCGTGCTGGTCAACGTGGTCCTGCCCTCCTGCTCGGCCAGGGTGGTCGTGATCAGCGACTCACCTGGGTACCAAGCCTCGTCGAACAACTCGGTAAAGACGAGCCGCTCTTGCGGCACGATCTCGCGGTAGATGCCGCCCATCCCCATTTCTTTCCCGTTGGTGTGACGCCACACGTAACGATAGGCACCGCCCACCCTCAGATCGATCTCGCAAAGGGGCATCGACCAGCCAGGTGGCCCGAGCAACCACTGCTTGACCAGTTCAGGCTTGGTGAAGGCGTCGAAAACC
>Ga0207152_1002_pt1 | contig 68574 bp, 63 predicted proteins | sample Alteio_BWMinHeat_30_FD_153590 | JGI IMG/M metagenome (GOLD analysis project Ga0207152, IMG submission 153590) | Enriched cells from forest soil in Barre Woods Harvard Forest LTER site, Petersham, Massachusetts, United States -... | ecosystem: Environmental > Terrestrial > Soil > Temperate forest >... | reverse complement strand
TTTGGAGGGGGCAGGGGGAGGAAGTCAAACAGAACCTTTTCAATTGATAAACGCTACTCTTTGGGTAGCTTTTATTTTTAACCCCATCGGGGTGCCCTGTTTATAGAAAATCATCTATCAACGCTTAACTCCGTAGGAGTGACATGAATTAAAACTGCTTCTCTACATACTCTTTCATCCCCTTTAAAACATAATCCCAATTCTGTTTTGCTTTTTCTATGCCTTCTTCTGTGTCTATATTATCCTGGCTTACAGATGCGGTTGTTATGCCATTATCGCCTTCTATTTTCCAGACCACGTTGGCATAATTATCCTCGGTATCTTCTTTGCCACTAAGCGGGCTGTAGTAGGTGCTGTGATAAGAATCTCCTGGTTGTATATCTACTATCACACCTTTATCTTCATAGTTCTTGCCTTCCCATACGCCTGTGTAGGTAATGGGGCTGCCTTTCTTCCAGTCGGTATGTACGTCCGTACCAAAGAGGTATACTTTAATAGCTGCCGGATTGGTGAGCGCATCCCATACTTTGTTTTTGGGCGCTTTGATGGTGATGCTGGTTGTTGCTGTATGTTTCTTAGACATGGTATTGAGGTTGAAATAATAAAATTATTGTAAATCTTCAGATTCTTCTGTTAAATATACAGTTCTTAGTGCTAAATGTAGGGTTCCCTTTAGGGACAGGGCAATTACTAAAACATAAATACCGTACCATTATCTTTTATGTAAATAGATACAAAATCGCTCCATTCTATAAATTCTTTAATTCCAATAACCCCGGTTCAATATTTTCCTGCCCACATTTTCCATATCATACACCTTTCAAATACTTACTACTTACGACTAATTACTTACGACTATATGTGTTTATCTTTTTTGTTCATCTGCCTTACTCAATACTACCTTTGCTATTGATTGATAACCCTGTATAAGGCTCCTGATTTTGGAATTTGGATTTTTGTCCCGAAACTTCGGGATGGGATTTCATCATGAAGTTCTTTATTTTATTGGTCAATCCTCTTTTGTTATTTGGTCCCGAAACTTCGGGATGGAATTTGTTACTTAGCAATGATATTATTGAAAAACTATATTACCTGGTATTACCCATTTATAACCCATTATTACCTGATTATAACAGTTGCTTACCTTTTATTACCCGTTATTTTCCGATTATTACTTTGTAAAAAATGGCAATATCAGCCACAGGCAATAGTTTCAAAAACGATTATCCACATTTTGCCATTTTTTTTATTTTTACTCAACTTTATAAAAATCCCTCCCCCTTGGGGGGAGGCTAGGAGGGGGCTTTATGGTTGATGAAAGAATAGACGCATACATCGCAAAAGCACCTGGATATGCACAACCTATATTGAAGCATATTCGTGAGTTAGTACATGCTGCAGTGCCCGATGTAGAAGAAACAGTGAAGTGGAGCCATTGCGCATTCGACTATTATGGCAAGGGTATGTGTATGATGGCCGCTTTTAAGAATTATGCGATCCTCACTTTTTGGAAAGGGAAAATAATGGCAGACCCTGCAGGTATATTACAGTTGGATGAAAGGGATGCCGTAGGTCATTTGGGTTTATTTAAGACGCTGAAAGACATGCCATCTGATAAGCTGGTGAAGCAATATATAAAAGAAGCAGCAAGGCTAAATAAAGAAGGCATAAAACTACCTCCTAAATCTAAAAAAGAGAAGACAGAATTGGTGATACCCGACTACTTTACCAAAGCACTCAGTAAAAATAAAAAGGCACAAAAAGTATTCGAAACATCAAGCTACAGCTATCAGAAAGAATACATACAATGGATAACAGATGCTAAAACGGAAGAGACAAGAAACAAGCGAATTGCAACAGCTTTAGAATGGATCGCAGAAGGCAAAGGTCGTAACTGGAAATATGAGAGTAAATAAAAAACCCCTGCTTTCGCAAGGGTAATTGTTTTATTAGCCCTCTCCTTTGGAGAGGGTTGGGTGAGGTCGTTATTTTTTCTTTGCTGGTGCTGCTGCGGGTGCTGCTTTTGCTGCTGCCGCAGGTGCTGCTGCTTTTGCGGCTCCGGCTGCGGGTGCTGCTGTTGTAGCTGCTTCTACTTGTAATGCACGGGTAGTAACTACAGATGCAATTGGAACGCGTGGGGTGTTCAATATCTCCACGTTATCTATTTTCACATCTTCTACACGTATGTTACCATGCAATTGCAGGTTGTCAATGTTCACATTGATGTGTTCAGTAAGATATTTTGGCAGTGTACGTACTTTCAATGATTTCAGCTTTAATACCAGCTTACCACCATCTTTTACGCCCTGTGACTGGCCATGAAACTTGATAGGTAATTCAGCGATCACCTTACGGTCTTCAACCAGTTCAAAGAAGTCGATATGGTTCAGCTCGTCTGTAACCACATCAAACTGGATATCTTTCATAATAGTACGGTAAGTAGCACCGTCTATATTCAATTCAGCGATCTGGAAATCAGGTGTATACACCAGGTAGCGGAAAGCCATAGTAGGTGCACTGAAATGAATTGTTTCTTTACCGCCGTAGATAACGCCCGGTACATGTCCTTCAGAACGAAGTTGGCGTGTAGCTTTTTTGCCAAGGTCGCTTCTGCGTTTGCCTTCAATTTTTACACTTTTCATTGTTTAGTTTTTGCCTTTCCAGCGCCGTTCGAATACCTGTCAAACATACGTCGTTGAAAATAATTTGTTTTAATTTTTAGAAGTCTTCCCCTCACTTAAGAAGTGGAGACAGGTTTTTTTGTTTAAACAGTTAGTTGCCCTCCTAACCTCCCTAAAGGGAGGGAAAAAGGAATATATTTAAAACCATTTCCCCTTTAGGGGTAGGGGTCTTATTTCCGGTTACTATGAATAAATAAAGAACTTATCGATTTGCTCTCGAAGGTGTTGCGAATAGCTACTGCAAAGAGTTCGGCTGTTGTTAAAACCTTTATTTTAGAGCATTCCTGCTTTAGTGGTATGGTATCGCAAACTACCAGTTCTTCCAGTTGAGAATTTTCGATGTTCTCGTATGCTTTACCACTCAGTACCGGGTGTGTGCAAAAAGCCCGCACCGATAGTGCGCCTTTTTCTTTAAGCATAGCTGCCGATTTGGTGAGTGTTCCGGCTGTATCGCAGATATCGTCTATCAGCACTACATTTTTGCCTTTTACATCACCAATCACAGTCATACCTGCTATCTCATTAGCCCGCTTGCGTTGCTTGTCGCAGATCACCATATCTACTTCAAAATACTTGGCAACTTCGCGTACACGGTTGGTACTGCCCACATCAGGGGACGCAAAGATAAGGTTTTCTATCTTAAGATTATCAATATATGGGATGAAAATCGCAGAACTATCGAGATGATCCACCGGTATATCAAAAAAACCTTGAATCTGTGGGGCATGCAGGTCCATCGTCATGATACGGTTGGCTCCGGCAGTTGTGAGCAAATTAGCTATCAGCTTAGATGCTATAGACACGCGGGGCTTGTCTTTACGGTCTTGCCTGGCAAAGCCAAAATAGGGTATTACAGCGGTAATGTAGCCGGCTGACGCCCTACGCGCCGCATCTATCATCATCAGCATTTCCAGCAGGTTGTCCGCTGGTGAAAAGGTAGACTGTACCAGGAAAACATAGTCTCCGCGTATAGACTCATTAAAAACCGGTTGAAACTCACCATCGCTAAACCGTTGGGTTTCAGCACGGCCCAATGGCTTACCAAAGGCTTTCGCAATTTTTTCTGCCAGGTATTTAGAACCTGTTCCTGAAAATATCTTAACTGATGATTGCATGTATTATGTAAATGGATTGCAAAGGTAATATTGCTGATTGAAAATAGGAGATTGCTGATTGAAAACTTTAATAATAAACAGGACATCTTATTTCTGAAATAATATCTTATCCTATATTTGGCTAAAATCTATACTAAAAATGAAACGTAACGCAACAGCAATATGGAATGGTACAGGTAAAGAAGGCCACGGTAACCTGTCAACACAAAGTGGAGTATTGAATAAAACACAATATTCATTTAACAGCCGCTTTGCAGAAGGCATTGGCACTAATCCTGAAGAACTGATGGCAGCCGCACATGCCGGCTGCTTTACTATGAAAGTATCTTTTCTTTTAGTAGAAGCAGGGTTTATTGCTGATGAACTGGAAACAAAATGTGTTATTACAGTGGATAATGGCGCTATTACAAAAAGCGAACTGACACTACGCGGCAAGGTGCCGGGCATAGCCGCAGAACAATTTGCAGCCATTGCAGAGAATGCAAGAGCTAACTGCATTGTATCTAAAGCATATAATTGTGAAATAACACTGGATGCCTCACTGGTATAAAAGGGCTCTTTTACTTTGTAAAGGCCGGCATTTTATGCTGGCCTTTTTCTTTTTTTACCATTAACATATGGTTAATTCATCAATCTATTGTTTTATAAATATATATACAGGTTTTGGTCAAACACTTATTTATATGTGCACTACTGACCAGCGAAAATCATTTTTTAGACGTTTGTTTGTATCAAAATTTCTATTCAATTTTGGTCTTGAAAGACCCTCTTTCCATCCTGAAACAACAATAATATCGCGGCACCAAGAGAAAGATGCAGTGAAAGTTCCATCGAAAAAGCGTTGGGATATTTGTTTAAAATTTTAAAAACGTAAAGAATAAAATGAAATTATTCGCGTCTATGGATATTGCAGTGATCGGCACTGGCAAAACAGGCAACATGTTTGTCGAAAACCTATCAGAAGCCGGGCACAATGTGTACCTGGCAGCAATGACAAAAGAAGAGGAGATCATTCAAAGCTTTTTTTGTGAATACGAAAATGTGCAGCTATGCAGTATAGAAGATGCTGCGCAGTATGCAGATATAATCATTATTGCTACCCACCCAAAATATGTGCGTGAAGTTGCTTACCGGATAGATGATGTAAGAGGTAAGGTGGTGGTAGATGCAAGCAGTATTCTTGCTGACCGCGAAGAATCGAATATTAATACAACCAATGCCGCCAGGGCCATTACAGGTTCACCGCATGTGGTGAAGTGTTTTAACTGCCAGGAGTATGAAACACTGGCGCATATGTTTTACAAAGATGAACCTATAGATATGTTCATTGCAAGTGATAGTAAAAAAGCTAAAGAAACACTGAGGTTGCTGGCAAGAGATATTGGCTATACTGATTGCTATGATTTTGGTGGCAATGAAGCTGTACCTATACTGGAAGATATGGCCAGGTGCCTGATGAACTATACTGCAAAGAAAAAAGAAATGGCCTTGAAGGTGATGAAGAAATAATTTTTTTTCTTTTTATTAGCTGATAACTTCATGTTCCAGGTGTTGCCCATGTAGTGCCTGGCAAGATTCTTGCTGATCGTTAGATGTAAAAATATATCTTAGCAGCGCGATATATACCGACATGAGATTTAAACTAAGTGATTCCATTGCATTACTCATCACATTATTATTTGCGACAGGCATTGTTGTCTTCTTTTTCTCTCATATAGTTACTAATCCCGGGCATATCATTATTGAATCGGATGGCGATGCAATAAAAAATTATTTCGCATACCTGTATCACATCATGTATGGAAAGGGTGTTTGGTTCAACGGTATGAATTACCCTTATGGCGATAATATCATTTACCCTGATTCGCAGCCTTTATTATCAGTACCGTTGAGTTACCTGCGCCAAAGTTTTCATCTTACGGTAGAAAATGCACTGATGGTTATGCACCTGGTACTGGCACTTAGCTATGTATTGGCTATTGTCTATACTTACAAGATATTGCGACGGTTTAAAGTTGGTTTTTTACCTGCTATGTTATTTGCAGGAGTTATCATTGTATTTAGTCCGCAGGTATTGCGTTTTTTGGGGCATTACGGATTATGCTATAGTTGCATTATACCAATGTTGTTTTACTGGTCAGTAAAATATCACGATACACAGCAATGGAAAAATATCGTTTATATAAGCATAGTCACCTGTGCAGCCATGTTCATGCATTTGTATTTCCTGGCTATAATAGAGATGTGGGCCTGTTTGTATATACTGGGGTATATTATTTTGACCAGGACACCTATAAAACAAAAACTGAAACATATAGTACCTGTACTGATCGGTGTGGGTGTGCCTTACCTGGTCTTGAAAATTTTCCTGATCTATACTGATCCTATAAAAGACAGGCCGTCTATACCTTGGGGCATATTTGATTATTGTACTTCCTACAATCAAATTTTTACTTCGGTATACTCTCCATTTTGACAGTTGTTTAAAAAGAATGAAAGCTTCTTTTCGCAGCTAGGTAGCTGGGCTGAAGGTTATGTATATGTTGGTATCGTTGTTATGCTTACTTGCATTGTAGCATTTGGAAGGGGTATTATTTTGCGATTCAAAAAGGACGGGGCAAGGCTTACGGAAAACTCTTTTGCCATTTGGTTATTCATCGCCTTTGGCTTGTTGATCATTGCAATGGGTTATCCCTTTACATGGAATGACCATTGGGTACTAAACCATTTTTCATTCTTTAAGCAGTTTAGATCGTTGGGGAGGTTTAGCTGGGGCTTTTACTATATCATTACGGTATATACGGTTGTAATGCTACATAAGTGGTATAAGGGAAATATAGAAAAGGGAAGGCCGGTATTGGGATATGCCATTCTTATTGTTCCTTATTTGTTTTGGAGCTGGGAGGCTATGGGTTTTGTAAACTTTATGCATACAAGAGCTGATGAGGGTGCGAAAAATTACAATTACTTTTTCGATAAAGAGGGAAATAATTGGCTGCAGTTTTTGCAGGAGCATAACCATAATGCCGCTGACTATGCTTGCATGGTAGCTTTGCCTTATTTTCATTTGGGCTCTGAAAAATTGTGGGTGTGCGATGAAAAGGTATATGGTGATGAATTGCCTTCTACAGTGAAGGCATCTTACCAATTGCAGTTGCCAATGATCAATGTATTGCTGGCCCGCACTTCATGGTCGCAAACATTTGAGCAGGTGCGGCTGGTAGCCGGACCGTTGGCTCAGAAGCCACCTTATTTGCAAAAAAGCAGCAAGCCTTTTTTGTTGCTATGCTCTTCAAGTGCTTCAATAGATCCTGACTCGCGTTGTCTTGTAGCTGCTTCTGATATTGTTGGAGATTTTGGCGGGTATCATGTATACACCTGCTATCCCGGAAGATTATTGGCAAATGATAAAAAGTATAAGGATAGCATGTTGGCTATAAGCAATAGTATGAATGTGGCCGATACCTGTATAAACTGCGATGCGGGCTATTATATTGACCATATGGATAATGGCACATTGAAGAATGTATTTTGGGGCAAGGGCGCCGCTGCCGACTTTAATAAATACGACACAGTAATGCTTGCGTATGATATTAAAAACACGGATAGTGTGCAGTACGAATTTTCTACCTGGATATTGCTAAACAATATTGATTACAGCAGCCCGCATTTTGATCTGTCTATGCTGGACAGTGCTGGTAATGTTATTTCTACGATAACTGTAGCCACATCTCATAGCGTAGACAATAAAGACATGTGGTTTCGTACCAGTGCCTATTTTATAGCACCACCGCTATGCCGGAAGATAAGCAGCAAGTTCATAAACTGGGGTTACCTGGGTATGGATGAATTGCAGCTAAGGCCTGCAAATGCTACTGTTATCTCGAAGTATAAAGACAGTACTGTACTTGTAAATAATCACAGGTTAAAATAGCCCGGATATTACCAGCCGCTTGCTAATACATCAGCAATATGCATAGTTTGTATCGGCAGGTTGTTCTTATCTATATAGCCTTGTATATGCATCATACAAGACACGTCTGTTGTTATCATGTATTTAGCGCCGGTGTCTAATGCGCTTTGCACTTTTGTTTGTGCCATGCCTATAGATATTGGTTCATATTTTACAGCAAATGTGCCGCCAAATCCGCAGCAGGTCTCACATTCTTTCATCTCTACCATTTCCAGTCCCCTTACGTGTTCTAACAATTTTCTTGGTCCTGCTTTAATGCCGCATTCGCGCAATGCGCCACAAGCATCATGGTAAGTGGCTTTACCATTCAGTGTTGCACCAAGATCATTTACATTTAAAATATTGGTAAGAAATTCGGTGAACTCAAACATTTTACCACGCACTTTGTTGCTAAGATTATGTTCGGCACTATTATCGAAAAGCGCTTCGTAATAATTGCGAACATATCCCGTACATGATCCGCTTGGCCCCACTATATAGCCCTCACCATCAAAATCGTGCAAAAATTTTTCTGCTACTGCTTTTGCTTCATCCCGGTATCCGGCATTAAATGCAGGTTGTCCGCAGCAGGTTTGTTTGGTATTGTAAGATACTTTGCAGCCCAGTTTTTCTAATATCTTCACCATGTTCATTCCTGTTTCCGGATAGAGCTGGTCTACAAAGCAAGGTATAAAGAGTTGTACGTTCATGTAGTATAAAGTCGTTAGTAGAAAGTTATTAGTCGAAAACTGTTATTGGTTAGTAGCGAATTTATTTCTTGTATTCCATATCATTTTTAGGGCTGTTACGGCAGCTTCTTCGCCTTTGTGTCCATGTTCTCCACCTAATCTTTCCCATGCCTGTGCTTCATTATCCAGCGTTAGCACGCCAAAGATAACAGGAACGGGTAGGGTAAGGTTCAGTTGCAGGATACCTTCTGTTACGGCCTTACATACATATTCAAAATGTGGTGTACCACCACGTATCACAGCGCCAAATGCTATGATAGCTTCCGGCTTTTCTGTTTTGTTTACATAGTGTTGCCATAACTGTTTGCATGCAAAAGGTAATTCAAAACAACCCGGTACTGCCAGGTTCTCAATAATATCACCACCAAAGCTATGTATCATGCTTTCGCAGCCGTTCTTTAACTCACGCACAATTTTGTCATTCCATTCTGTATGTACTATAGCTACTTTAGCCAATTTCAGTTGCTGCAGGTGATGTGTGTCGAGTAAAGATGTACTATTCTGTGATTGCGCCATAAAAGAAAAATCCCCTTTTCGCCGTCAAAGGTAAAAAGGGGAGCTGATAAATGAATATCAAAGTGTTTTTAATCTATTCTATATCACCCAAATGGGCAAGATATTTGTCTATATCACGACCCTCATAGCTTTGCGGGTATTCATCACGAATACGTTTATAGGCTTTTTTGGCATCATCCGGTTTGTTGGTCATTTCGTAGGCTATGCCTGCACGCATTAAATATACAGGTGTCAGTATCGCATCGTTTTTGTCGCCAATAGCTTTTTCATAAAATTCTATGCCTTTTGCAGTATTATTGGTTTCCATGTATGCATCACCCAGTGCACCCCATGCAGCATATTGCAGCATAGTGCCTTTGCCATCAAAATCTTTTAATTGTTTTACCGCGTTATTATAATCACCGGTATGCAAATAAGTAAGGCCGGCATAGTAATGGCATAAATTTGCAGCTTTAGTGCCACTGTACTTACTTTCAATTTTCGTGAAACCAATGTGTTGTCCGTCACCGTTCAGCGCTATGTTCAGCGAATCTATCTGAAAATATCTTTGGGCATAAGACAAAGCCGTAGCCGCTTTTTCTTCACGGGGTGCTTTATATAATTTAATATATGCAAATGCCGCAACCACAATAAGCAGAATGATAGTGGTAGCCGTATTAATGGGTTTCTTTTTGTTCTCATAGAATAGCTGAAGTTTATCCAGCGCGCTTACTTCCTTCGATTTTGTGGCTTGAGCGCCTACTTGTGTTCTTGCTTTATTTGCCATTTTAATTTAAGTGGTTATTTTTTGATCTGGGTTAGTCTTTAATAAAAGGGTATGTATTGTCGCTGTAAATATCGACATATAATTCACTATCTTCCGGTAATGGGCTTTCTTCTGCAAACTTTACTGCTTCTTCTACTTCCGAATGCACTTTTTCATTGATCTGATTTATCTGCTCTTCTGTTGCCCAACTATTATCCATTATTGTTTTCAATACCTGGTTTACCGGGTCTTTTTCTTTATATTCTTCAAGCTCTTCTTTGCTACGGTATTTGGCAGGATCGCTCATTGAATGCCCCCTGAATCGATAGGTTTTTACTTCCAGGAATGTGGGGCCTCCACCTTCACGCGCCCTGCGCACCGCACGTTCTATGCCTTTATGTACTTCTTCACAACTCATTCCATCTACTGAATCGCCCGGCATATCATAGGCATCCGCAAGCCTGTATATATCCAATACTTTAGAGGTACGTTCTACTGAAGTACCCATTGCATAATAATTATTCTCGCAAATAAATACTATTGGTAATTGCCATAGCACGGCCATGTTAAACGTCTCGTGCAGCATACCTTGTCTTGCCGCGCCATCGCCAAACAGGCAAATTGTTGCCCTGTCTGTACCCTGGTATTGTTCTGCAAACGCGATACCCGCACCAAGGCCTATCTGCCCGCCTACGATACCATGACCACCAAAGAAACGCTTTTCTTTAGAGAAAAAGTGCATACTTCCTCCCTTGCCTTTGCTGCAGCCTGTGGCTTTTCCGTATAATTCGGCCATACATGTTTTAGCTTGTATGCCTTTAGCAATAGCCAAACCATGGTCGCGATAAGCAGTAATGACATTGTCGTCGTCTTTTATTGCAGTCATCATACCTCCTGCTATTGCTTCCTGCCCGATATATAAATGACAAAAACCGCGAATTTTTTGCATTCCGTACAGTTGTCCCGCCTTCTCTTCAAACTTACGAAGCAACAGCATTATCTCATACCAGTATAAATATGTTTCTTTGCCAAATGGAGTCTGCACGATTATTTAAATTTGTGCGAAAATATAAAAACTTTTGTTCCCTCTCTTAGCTTGAGCCGTATAAAACATATAACATTATTACAATTCCGTAATTATTCTTCGGCTATTTTTAGCTTCAATTCGCCCGTGACATGCATTACAGGGGCTAATGGCAGTGGCAAAACTAACCTGCTAGACGCTGTATATTATTTATGCTATACCAAAAGCTATTTCAGCGCCTATCAGCAAAACAGTGTACAAAACGGTACGGACGGCTTTAGAGTAGAGGGCAGTTTTGAAAAAAACGGCATTGAGGAACGGATAAGCTGCAAGTGGAAACAGGGTAAAAAAGAGGTATTGGCACAGGGTATACCATACGATAAACCTGCCGACCATATTGGTAAATATTCAGCTGTAATGATCGCCCCTGATGATATGGAGCTGATAAATGGGGGTAGTGAGCTGAGAAGACGCTGGATTGACAGCATACTAAGCCAGGTAGACCGCGACTACCTGGATAAATTACTTCATTACCAACGAATTGTACTGCAACGTAACGCATGGCTGAAAATGCAATTTTTCAAGCCTGCTTCGGATAGGGTAGAACTGGAATATTACAACAGCCAATTGGCTGATTGCGGCACCTATATTTATGAATGCAGAAATGCATTTATAAAAAGATTTATGCCATTGCTCGAAAATTTTTATCATCAGTTATCGGGTGGGGTAGAAAAAATGTCGGTGGTTTATGAATCTGACCTGCTGGAAAAAAACTTAGCTGTATGGCTTGAAGAAAATTTTCAGCAAGATATGCGCCAGCAGCGTACTTTAAGGGGTATACACCGAGACGACTGGAGCTTTTTTTTGAATGGTGTGCCGCTTAAAAGTTTTGCTTCGCAGGGACAGAAAAAAAGTTTTTTGTTTGCGCTGAAACTCGCACAATATGCCTATTTGAATATAGAGTCAGGACATTTACCGATATTATTATTGGACGATGTTTTTGAAAAACTTGACCAGGATAGGATAGTAGCACTATTGCGTATTATTCAAGGCCCGGATTTTGGACAAGTGATACTCACAGATACGCACGCTGAACGGGTTAATTTGGCCTTTGGAGCTGAAACAGATATTAGTTTTATTACTTTGTAGAGATTCCCATAAATTGTCACATTCTGAATAATACACAATAAAAATTTAACTTTTATTTAGTAAGAATTTAAAAAACTACTCTATATTTACTGTATAAAAATTTTCCTACAACCTTAGGGTCCTTAAGGTGTGTGGAATAAGCATTAAACCAAAACGGGTATGAAGAAAAGTTTACTATCATTTTTTCGGTCAATTTTACTGGTATCATTAGTATTTGCTTCGGGTGCGGCATTTGCTCAAACTACTCTCTATGATGAGGGTGTAAGTGGTGACTTGCCCGGTACAGGTTCGGGAACTGCATTAACGATCAGTTCTGCGGGAACTTATATAATCAAGGGTAATTTATCTACCCCCGGCGACCAGCAAGACAGATACACCCTGACAGTAAATTCGGGTCTCCAAATTACGCAGGTAGACTATTCATTAGCTGCTCCGGGTAGTTTCAACGGTTTCCTTGAATTTGATGGTAATGACATCATTTTCTCTCCGGGTTCAGGCTCAGGTACCTACAGCTTTTCATACCCCCTCGCTGCAGGTTCATACTTTGGCTTAAACAGCGCCAGCTTTTCTGTTGGTAACAACTGGCAAATAACAGTTACAGTTACCTCTTCTTGCATAGCTCCGGCTATAACAAGCAATCCTAGTAATAGTACATTGTGTGCCGGCTCTACAGTAAATCTTACTTCTGCAGCAAGCGGCACACCAAGCCCAACAGTACAATGGCAAAAAAGTACCGATGGCGGTGCTACTTATAATAATATAGTAGGTGCTACTTCAGCTACACTCAGCTTTGCTACTGTAGCAGCTGATAATGGTAACAAATACCGTGCGGTATATACTAACGGTTGTGGTAGTGCCACAACAACTGCTGCTACGCTTACAGTTAACTCAGCACCATCGGTTACCACAAATCCAACCAATCAAACTCTTTGCGCAGGCGGTACTGCTACTTTTACTGCGGCTGCGTCCGGCTTGCCTGCCCCAACAGTGCAATGGCAAAAAAGTACGGATGGTGGTGCCACGTATAATAACGTAGCAGGTGCTACTGCTACTACTTTAAGTTTTGCAACTGTTGCCGGTGATAATGCGAGCTTGTACCGGGCAGTCTTTACAAACGCCTGTGGTACGGCAACAACTACTGCTGCTACACTTACGGTAAATACAGCACCGTTCATAACAGCTAATCCAAGCAGTACTGTAGTTTGCCCGGGTACTACCGCTACTTTTACAGCATCAGCAAGCGGCCAGCCTGTACCAACCGTACAGTGGCAATTAAGTACAGATGGCGGTGCTACTTATAATAATATTGTTGGCGCCACGTCTACCACATATAGCTTCACCGCTATAGCTGCTAATGACGGTAATAGATATCGTGCCGTATTTACTAATACTTGTGGTAGTGCAACAACCAATCCGGCGCTACTTACAATGAATGTGGCACCGGCTGTTGCCAGCAACCCAGGCAACCAGACTTTATGTGTTGGTGCTACAGCTACATTCACAGCTTCAGCTTCCGGTACACCTTCACCAACAGTACAATGGCAAAAAAGTACCGATGGCGGTGCTACTTATAATAATATAGCAGGCGCTACTGCTACAACTTTAAGTTTTGTTGTTGCCGGCACCGATAACGGTAGCCTGTATCGTGCGGTATTTACTAATACTTGTAATTCAGCAACAACTACTGCGGCTACGCTTACTGTTACAAGCCCGTTGATAACATCTAATCCGGCTAACGTTACTACATGTGCTCCAAATACTGCCAGCTTCTCAGCTACAGCAAGCGGCACACCGGCCCCAACTATACAGTGGCAGGTAAGTACAGATGGCGGCGCTACCTGGGGTAATATTGGCGCAGCAAGCGGTGGTACATTAGGCACTTATTTTGTTATTACAAGCCCATCGAATAACGGTTATCAATATCGTGCGGTATTTACAAATACATGTGGTAGTCTCACTTCAAATGCGGCTACACTCACTGTAAATACAATACCTTCCGTAACTACACAGCCAACAGACCAGGCAATATGTTCAGGAGCTACTGTTAACTTTACTGCAACAGCTGCGGCCTCTCCGGCAGCAACCATACAATGGCAAAAAACTACAAATGGGGGTGTTACCTGGAATAATATAGTTGGTGCAACTTCTTCACCTCTATCATTTGTTGTAAGTCCGGCTGATAATGGTACTGATTATCGCGCTGTGTTTTCAAACAGTTGCGGTTCTACAACATCAACAGCAGCACAGCTCCTCATTAATTCTGTAACAATTGCTATTAACCCCACTTCTCAAACAGTATGTGCCGGTAATAGTGTAACATTTACTTCTGCTTCTGCAGGTACACCTTCTTCTACAGTACAGTGGCAGGTAAGTACAGATGGTGGTGCTACATGGAATAATGTAGCAGGGGCTACTAGTGTAGCACTTAATTTTGTAACAACTGCTGCACAAAATGGTAATCAATATCGTGCAGTATTTACCAATACATGCGGTTCTGCTACGACTACTGCGGCAACATTAAATGTTAATTCAAACGCAATATCTACGCAACCAACTGACCAAACTATATGTAGCGGTAACTCGGCAACATTTACAACTGTCAATAGCGGATTACCTGTACCAACAGTACAATGGCAATTCAGCACAGATAATGGTTCTACCTGGAACAATTTGCCCGGTGCTACCAGCCCAACTTTAGTATTCCCTGGTTCCTATGGTAATAATGCTTGGAAATTTCGAGCTATTTATACTAATACATGCGGTACTGTTACCAGTAGCCCTGCTTTATTAAATGTTAATACTAGTCCTAATGCGCCTGACCCTGCTCCGCAAAGTGCATGTAATGGTACTACTGTTACTTTCTCAACAATTGTAACAGGTATTCCTGCTCCTACTTTGCAATGGCAAACCAGTACAGACGGTGGTGTTACCTGGAACAATGTCGCAGGTGCTACTTCGGCTTTTTTGAGCTTTAGCGTTACAAATGCAAATAATGGTTCGCGCTATCGTATCGTATGTACTAATTCTTGTGGTACTTACACTACGAGCTCTTCTGTACTTACTGTTAATAATCCGGCAACCGTAGCACTAAACCCTATAAGCCAGACAGCTTGCAGTGGCGCTAATGTATCTTTTACAGTATTGCCTACCAGTGGTACAACACCTCCACCTGCTACACAATGGCAGGTAAGTACAGACGGTGGTGCTACCTGGAACAATATTGGAGGTGCTACTACAAATACATATAGTATTGTGGCAGGCCCTTCTAATAATAATAATCAATATCGTGCTGTATTCTCTAATGTTTGTGGCCCTGTAAATACTACCGCTGCCACACTCACAGTAAACGGCGGCCCGATTGTAACAACTAATCCAATATCTCAAACCATATGCGCAGGTACAACTGTTAATTTCACTGCGGCAGCAAATGGCACTCCGGCTCCAACAGTACAATGGCAGCAAAGCACAGATGGTGGTGTTACATGGACAAATTATCCTGGCGCTACTACCACTACGTTATCATTTATTGTTACAACTGCTAACCAGGGCAATTTATTCCGCGCTGTGTTTACTAACAGTTGCGCAAATACAACATCACTATCAGCTTCATTGAATGTTACTACCTCTCCGGTTGTAACACTTAATCCTGTGTCTCAAACATTGTGTAATGGTACAGTTACCTTTACCTCTGCTGCAACAGGTACAGCTGTTATCACAATGCAATGGCAATTGAGTACGGATGGTGGTGCTACATGGACTGCAATAGCAGGCGCAACTAATTCCAGCTTCACCTTGCCGGTATCAACAGGCTTTAATGGCTGGCAATTCCGTAATGTGTTCACTAATGGTTGCGGTTCAGCTACCACTACTGCGGCTACACTTACTGTAAATACCGGTGTTGCCATAACAACTAATCCAACTTCACAGACCATTTGCACAGGTGCTACCGCTACGTTTACTACTGCAGGTACCGGATCGCCTGTACCAACCATACAATGGCAATCAAGTGCAAATAATGGCGCTATCTGGAATGATATAGGTGGTGCTAATACCAATACATATAGCATAACTGCAGGCCCCGGCAATAATGGCTGGCAGTTCCGCGCAGCGTATACAAATTCTTGTGGTACTGTAAATACAACACCTGCAACACTTACTGTTACTACACCTCCTGCTATAACACAGGATCCTGTTAGTCAAACAGTATGCAGCGGTGCAACAGTTACCTACACATCTGCATCTACAGGCACCCCGGCTCCAACAGTGCAATGGATGCAAAGTACAGATGGCGGTGCAACCTGGACCAGTATTGCAGGCGCTACTACTACTACTTTAAGCTTTACAACATCATTTGCTCAAAACGGTAATAGGTACGAAGCTGTATTTACTAATGGCTGCGGCTCTGCTACATCAGCATCTGCACCGCTTAATGTAAATACAAGCCCGGTGATCATATTAAACCCACTGAGCCAGGTAGTTTGTGCAAGTACTCCTGTTACATTTAATTCTAATGTACAGAGTGGTACAACGCCACTGCCTACCGTACAATGGCAATCAAGCTCAGATGGCGGTGCTACCTGGAACAATATAGGTGGTGCAAACAGTCCTGCATATAATATTATAGGTGGCCCCGGCAATAATGGCTGGCAGTTCCGTGCAGTGTATACCAATACATGTGGTTCTGTTATTACTAATCCGGCTACACTTACTGTTAATACGATTGCTTCAGTAACAACTAATCCTGTTTCTCAGACTATCTGTGCCGGTTCGCCGGTTACATTCACAGCTGCGTCTACAGGTAGTTCACCCGCTGCAACAGTACAATGGCAACAAAGTATAGATGGTGGTGTAACATATGCTAGCATACCTGGTGCAACTGCTACATCATTTACATTTACTACGAATGCATCTAATAATGGTTACAGGTATCGCGCTGTATTTACCAATGCGTGCGGTACTGCTACTACGCTGGTTGCATTGTTGAATATCAACATTGCAACTTCAATTGTTACGAATCCTGTACCGGCTATCAATACATGTCCTGGTGTATCATTCACACTTATTTCATCAGCAACAGGCACACCTGCTCCAACTGCACAATGGCAGAAGAGCACAGATGGTGGTGCTACCTGGAATAATATAGTTGGTGCTACTAATAGCAACTTAACAATTATTCCTGCGCTTACTGATAACGGAAACATGTATCGTATTGTATATAACAACAGTTGCGGTACTGCTACTACAACGGCTACAACACTTACTGTAAATACACCGGTTGCTATAGTAACTAATCCGGTAAGTGTAGCAATATGCAATGGTACAATTGCCACATTTACTGCAGGTGCTTCTGGTTCGCCAACGCCAACCCAGCAATGGCAGATAAGTACAAATGGTGGTGCAACCTGGGCAGATAAGGGTGGTGCTACTGCTCCTACTTTCAGCATGATAGTTAGCACAGCTAATAACTTATGGCAGATTCGTTCTTCATTCACTAACGCGTGTGGAACCGTATACACTACTGCTGCCATACTTACAGTTACTACAACACCAACTATCACTACCAGTCCTGTTACACAATCAATATGTAATGGCTCGTCTGTTACATTTACATCTGTAGGTACCGGTACACCTGTTCCTACCATACAATGGCAGCAAAGTATAGATGCCGGTGTTACCTGGACTAGTATCGCTGGCGCAACAGCGGCTAACCTTACATTTGCTACTAATAATTCAATGGATGGTTACAGGTATCGTGCTATCTATACCAATACTTGCGGATTTGCAACTACAGCAGTAGCGATCCTTAATATGAACGATGTGCCGGTTGTTACTAACAACCCACTCAGCCAGGCAATATGTAATGGCGCTACAGTAACATTCAGTTCGTATGCTACTGGTACGCCAACGCCTTCTATGCAATGGCAGTTCAGTACCAATGGCGGTGTTACCTGGACCAATAAAGGTGGTGCTAATACAAATACATACAGCCAGGCAGTAAGTACTGCAAATAATGGTTGGTTATTCCGCTTGTTGTTTACAAATACATGCGGTAGCACTCCATCAGCTGCGGCTACATTAACGATCAACTCATTACCTGTTGTTTCTTTAGATCCGCTTTCACAAGCTATATGTGCAGGTACTCCTGTTACATTTACAGCTGCAGGCAATGGTACTCCTGCTCCAACTGTACAATGGCAGAGAAGTGTAGACTTTGCTGCGACATGGGGTAATATAATTGGTGCAACGTCTACTACTTATACATTTACAACATCAACATTAGATAATGGTTACAGGTATAGAGCGGTATTCACTAACACTTGCGGATCTGCAATTACTGCAAACGCAATATTGAATATTAATACTGCTCCATATGTGACTACTCAACCGGCGCCTAAGGAAATATGTGGCCTTACAAATACCTACTTCACATTTGTAGCTACTGGTACTGCTCTTACTTATCAATGGCAGGTTAATCCGGGTACAGGCTTTGTAAATATTTCGGGAGCTCCTTATACCGGATTTACAACTACTACTTTAAATGTTATTGGTGCTACCGAAGCAATGAGTGGGTATACTTACCGTTGTCTTATCTCAGGTACTTGCGCGCCAACTGCGTTTACAAATGTGGTAGCACTCACCGTAGATACTATACCTAAGGTGTTAACCGCTACAGGTTCTGTAACAGTTTGTGAAGGTAATAACGCTACTTATGCAATTACGGCAAAGGGTAGTGGCAGATATTATAGCTGGCAGATCAATAATGGTTCCGGATGGGCTTACATTAAGAACAACTATCCATTTGTAGGTGTATACACAAATACACTTACAATTATGGCGGCACCGGCAGCATTCAATGGCCTGCAATTACGTTGTGTTGTAGCAGGTAAATGCACACCTGGTGATACTTCAACACCGGCATCATTGACAGTAAATACGGCGCCAAAAATTCTCAATCAGACATCTATGTACCAAACCATTTGCAATACTGCTAATGATAGCTTCACTGTTATAGCTACCGGTACTGCGATTACATATCAATGGCAGTTGAGTATTGATAATGGTACTACATGGAATAACATGTCTAATGGAGCTCCTTATTCAGGCGTTACTAACCCTACATTGGTTATTACCAATGCGTCTATGAGCATGAATAAGAGTCAATATCGCTGTATCGTTAGCGGTACATGTCCTCCTCCTGATACTTCAAATGTTATCATAGTAACTATGACCAACAAAACAAGCTGGACTGGTGCTGTGGATACTAAATGGTCTAATCCGCTCAACTGGAGCTGTGGTGTATTACCACTGGCAACTACTGAAGTATACGTAAGCCAATATGTGAAGAACATGCCGGTTGTAGATATATCAACTGCAATTTGTGATAGCATCACATTTGGTGGCACTGCTTCGCTGGCATTTACAGGTGCAGCTGGTACCTTAACTATAAAAGGAAGTGTTCTTTGTGGTCTATGTAAATTTGATGCTTCTGCGGGTAAGGTGATTTATTCAGGCTCTAATACACAGTTAGTTCAGGCAAGCACTTACATGAATATCGACCTGAATGGTGCTGGAAATAAAGTGTTGACTGGTGGTGATGCTACTGTAACAGGAAATATCAACCTCCTCTTAGGCAACCTTACGCTTAATGATAATAATGTGACATTAGACAATACTGCCAGCATACTTGGCGGGTCTGCTATCTCACATTTCATTACAAATAAATCAGGTATCATTAATGTTAAGAACGCAGGTGTAGGTGGCAAGCTTGGTGCGCAAATGGTTCCATTGTCCGATGGCAGCACCTATACTCCGCTTACCTTCACCAACACAGGCGCTAACCAAACATACCACATCTCTGTTTATAACAATGTTAGCAGTAAGTACGATAAATACTTCTTGCCAACAGGAACAGCGTTTACTCAATATGCTGTTGGTAAGTCATGGAGATTAAGTACAGATGTACCGGATAGTTCTAATGTAACACTTACGTTACAATGGAATGCTAATGATGAACTTCCTAATTTTAACAGGAATGCTTGTTATATATCCAGCTATTCTTACCCTGATTGGAACGCCGCTCCGACTATCACCAATTCTATTGGTTCTGGTCCTTACTCGCTTACTATGTCCGGAATATCTAACATGACAGTGTTTAGCGTATCAAGTTCTGTAAATGGTACCATATTCAGGACAAGACATGGTGATGTGCAGTTATATCCAAACCCTGCAAGCACTACATTGAACCTTAAATTTGATGTAACACCGGGCAGAAATGTGAATGTTTATATACTGAATATGTTCGGTCGTGAAGTATACAGGGTATTTGAAAACCCGTACAACTTTACCGACGGTATCATACCGGTAGATGTAAGCCGTCTTGCACCCGGAGAATACATAGTTAACGTAGAGGATGTGGATGACAATGGTGAAGTGCGTACCGCACGATTTGTAAAACCATAAAGGGTTAAATAAAATAATACAAAGGTGTCCATCTCTTATGGACACCTTTTTTATTACCTAAATTTTATTTTAATGCCTTTTTAATATTTTACCATTTTATTGTATCAATTACAATACAAGTTTTTTTTAGCTGTCAGGAATTCAGCTTACCTTTGTGGCGTTTAAAAAATACCGCAAATAGTATATTGCGAATAAATTATAATTTATGGGCTACGTTAAGGACCACTTTAAAGAAGTTTCAGATGCACGTGCAAAAGAAATTAAAGCGCTGATCGAACAACACGGAAACAAAAAACTAGATGAAGTAACTATTGCCCAGGCCTACCAGGGAATGCGTGGTATTCCCGGCCTTATAACAGAGACCTCATTATTAGATGCTAATGAAGGTATCCGCTTTAGAGGGTTCTCCATTCCTGAATTAAGGGATAGACTGCCTAAGATAGAAGGTGGTAACGAGCCATTACCCGAAGGTTTATTCTATCTGATGCTGATAGGAGATGTTCCAAGCCACGAAGATGTAGATCATATATCAACTACCTGGGCACGTCGTTCGCATGTACCCAATCATGTATTTGCAGTTATAGAAGCGTTACCCGTTGCAACACATCCTATGACGCAATTCTGTGCTGCTATTCTCGCTTTACAAACAGAATCAAAATTTGTTAAAGCCTATTCAGATGGCATTAGTAAGAAAGAATACTGGGATTATGTGTATGAAGACACAATGACATTGATAGCCCGGTTACCACGCGTAGCCGCTTATATCTATCGCCGTAAATATAAAAATGGGGAGCATATACAACCGGATGGTATGCTTGATTGGGCAGCCAATTTTGCACATATGCTCGGCTATGAAGATGATAGCTTTAAGGAATTAATGCGTTTGTATCTTACTATACATGCAGATCACGAAGGCGGTAATGTATCTGCGCATGCCACACACTTGGTTGGCTCTGCATTAAGCGACCCTTATCTTTCTTTTGTTGCTGGCATGACTGGCCTTGCCGGCCCTTTGCATGGTTTGGCTAACCAGGAAGTGGTTCGTTGGATTGATGAAATGTATAAAGAATTGAATACTGATAATCCTTCAAAAGAACAGATTGCAGACTACATACATAAAACTTTAACACAGGGTAAAGTAGTGCCAGGGTATGGTCATGCGGTATTGCGCAAAACGGATCCTCGCTTTACTGCCCAAATGGAGTTTGCTAAGCGCCAATGCCCCGATGATAATATGATACAAACAGTATGGCATATTTATGAAGTAGCACCTGCTATACTGGAAGGAACAGGAAAGATAAAGAACCCATGGCCTAATGTAGATGCTCATTCCGGTGCCTTGTTGAAACATTACGGTCTGGTAGAAGAAGATTTCTATACAGTACTGTTTGGCGTATCACGTGCATTGGGTGTATTGGCAAGCCTTTGTTGGGACCGTGCTTTAGGATTCCCCATCGAGCGTCCTAAATCTATGACCACAGACTGGGTAAAGAAATTTATAGCCAAAGGCGAACCGGTAGCATAATACAAATCATACATCACAGATCAAAAATCATAAATGAGTAGAGGTCCTATTTCTCAATTTATACAACATCATTATCGCCATTTCAATGCGGCCGCATTAGTAGACGCTGCAAAAGGATATGAAACACATTTGCTTGAAAATGGTAAAATGCTTGTATCACTTGCGGGCGCTATGAGCACAGCTGAACTGGGTATATCACTAGCAGAAATGATCCGCCAGGACAAGATACAGATCATCAGTTGCACAGGTGCCAACCTTGAAGAGGACGTGATGAATTTAGTGGCACATACACACTACAAACGCGTACCCAACTACCGCGACCTGAGTCCAAAAGAAGAATGGGAATTGTTGGAACAAGGCTTCAATCGTGTAACAGATACCTGCATACCGGAAGAAGAAGCTTTTCGAAGAATACAGAAGCATATCTTCAAAATTTGGAAAGACGCACAAGATAAAGGCGAGCGTTATTTTCCGCATGAGTATATGTACAAGCTCTTGTTGAGCAAAGTAATGGAGCCTGATTATGAAATAGACCCTAAGCATAGTTGGATGATAGCAGCAGCAGAAAAGAATATTCCGATCATTGTACCGGGATGGGAAGACAGTACGATGGGCAACATCTTCGCATCTTACTGCATCAAAGGCGAACTGAATGCTTCTACCATGAAGAGTGGTATTGAATACATGGTTTGGTTGGCTGATTGGTATCGCAAGAATTCTGGTGGCAAAGGCGTAGGCTTCTTCCAGATAGGAGGGGGTATAGCCGGTGATTTCCCTATCTGTGTAGTACCAATGATGTACCAGGATCTGGAATGGCATGATGTACCTTTCTGGAGCTATTTCTGCCAGATAAGCGACAGCACCACCTCTTATGGCTCTTACAGCGGAGCAGTTCCTAATGAAAAAATAACATGGGGTAAACTGGATATCAACACCCCGAAATTTATTGTAGAAAGCGATGCTACTATTGTAGCGCCACTCATATTTGCTTACCTGTTGGGTTGGTAATACTTACTTTCTTTATAGAACTGTAAAGTGATAGGAAACTATCACTTTTTTTATTATCCTCATTTAAGCTTCTTTGGTTAATCCCTCATATTTTTTTGCATACACAATACCTTTTATCAGGAAGAACAAAATAATAAGTCTTATTAGTGATATAATAATAAATGAAACGTGTATACCAGTAGCAACTCCGAGACTGTATCGCCATATAAAAGAAAGGATTGAAAACAGGCTTATAGTACCATAAAATAAGGTACCCATCAAAATACTTATAAACGGATAATACTTGCTGGAGAAATACAAGCCTATATATACTGCTACAAATGCAAAATTGATAATATTGCCTATCTCTGATGTGTCACCGCAAAGGTTTATAATGGCAACAACAAGTGTCAATATACCTATTAAGAATAAAAGACTGACGCTTGTGCGTATTGGTTTCAAGGCCTTTTGTAGCCTTTTATCCCTTATCTTTTCTTCATAAGCTGCAAGCACATCGAGCTTTTCATCATTGTCTGCCATTTATATTTAAGCCCCTTTAGGGGTTTGGGGTCACCATCATCATCTCCTTTATATCCTCCATTATACGTTTTGCAATATTATTAGCCAGCGTCTCATTCGTGCTTTCAGAATAAATGCGGATGATAGGCTCAGTATTTGATGTGCGCAGGTGCACCCAGTCATTATCAAATTCTATGCGCAGCCCATCTTCTGTATTAATAGGTTGTTTTTTATACTTCTTCTTTATCTGCTCAAATATATTTTTCACGTTCACACTTTCATCCAGCTCTATTTTATTCTTCGAGATAAAATAATCAGGATAGGTACCTCTCAGCGCCTTTACGCTCTTTCCCGATTTGGCAAGATGTGTCAGGAATAAACCAATACCTATCAGTGCATCTCTACCATAATGGAGTTCCGGTACTATTATACCACCATTACCTTCGCCACCAATTACAGCATTCACCTCTTTCATCTTCTTTACAACGTTCACTTCACCGACAGCGCTTGGATAATATTGTCCTCCATGTTTTTCAGTCACATCCTTCAGCGCTCGGGTAGAGGAGAGGTTAGAAACTGTATTCCCTTTTTTATTAGACAATATATAATCAGCTACAGCTACCAAAGTATATTCCTCGCCAAAAAGACTGCCATCTTCGCACACAAAGCAAAGCCTGTCTACATCAGGGTCTACAGCTATACCCATGGTTGCATTTTTCTTTTCTACCACAGCGCAAAGCTCTCTCAGGTTCTCAGGCAGTGGCTCGGGGTTATGCGCAAACTTACCTGTTACTTCTTCATTTATTACGATCACCTCATCCACGCCCAATGCCTTCAATAACTGTGGCACAGCAATAGCACCTGTAGAATTTACAGGATCTACCACTATCTTATATTTTTGCTTTTTTATCGCCTTCACATCCACCAGCGGATGCGCCAATATAGTGTCAATATGCTTCTGTATATACGCGTCATTCCTTGTCAGTGTTCCCAACTTATTGATGTCTGCAAACACCGTCTCATTCTTTTCTGCATATTCCAATATCCATTGCCCTGCTGCTGCATCCAAAAATTCTCCATCACCATTTAGCAACTTCAGCGCATTCCATTCTTTGGGGTTATGGCTTGCAGTAAGTATAATACCACCCGCAGCATGTTCCATCTTCACTGCCATCTCTACAGTAGGCGTTGTGCTTAGCCCCAGGTCTAAAACATGAAACCCGCAACTCTGCAATGTAGCTGTAACAATATTCCGTACCACCTCTCCTGATATTCTTCCATCTCTGCCAATGATGATAGTGTTATTCTCGCCCTGTTTTTGTATCCATGCCGCATATGCCGTTGTGAACTTTACTATGTCTATCGGCGTAAGTCCTGTACCAGCCTTACCGCCTATTATTCCCCGGATGCCTGATATTGATTTGATAAGTGCCATAATTCCGCTAAGTTAAATAATTACTCTTTTACCCATTATTAATAAATTCAAACGCCCCCGCTATTGCAGAGGCGTTTTTATCTTGTACTTACTATCGTCTTTTTAAAATTCCCCTTTTTATTATCTCCCTCTCCATTCATGGAGAGGGCAGGGGTGAGGTTACGCCGGCTGCAATGCCGCCCTTATCTTAGCCTCCACCTCGGCAGCTAATTCCGGGTTGTCGTTCAGGAACTGTTTCACAGCATCCCTGCCTTGGCCGATCTTCGTGTCACCATAGCTAAACCATGAACCACTCTTCTGCAATATATTCAGCTCCACACCCATATCTATGATCTCACCCATCTTGCTGATACCCTCACCAAAGATAATATCAAACTCTACTTGCCTAAATGGCGGAGCAACCTTATTCTTCACCACCTTCACCCTGGTGCGGTTACCACTCGCCACATCACCATCTTTTATCTGGCTGATACGGCGGATATCCAAACGTACCGAAGCATAAAACTTCAGTGCATTACCACCCGTAGTCGTCTCAGGGTTACCAAACATCACACCTATCTTTTCTCTCAACTGGTTAATAAAAATACAGCAGCAACCGGTCCTCGAAATAGTAGCCGTCAGTTTACGCAGCGCCTGGCTCATCAGCCTTGCCTGCAATCCCATCTTGCTTTCACCCATTTCGCCTTCCAGCTCGCCCTTAGGCACCAACGCCGCCACAGAATCTATTACTACCACATCCACAGCACCACTGCTTATCAGCCTGTCAGCTATCTCCAGCCCCTGTTCACCATAGTCAGGCTGAGAGATGATCAGATTATCTACATCCACGCCCAGCTTGCGCGCATAATTCGCATCAAAAGCATGTTCCGCATCTATCATAGCGCAAATGCCGCCCTTCTTCTGTGCCTCTGCAATAGTATGTATCGCGATCGTTGTCTTACCACTACTCTCAGGGCCATATATCTCCACCACACGCCCGCGCGGAAAACCGCCCACACCCAGCGCCACGTCCAGCCCCAGGCTGCCCGTGCTTATCACATCAATCACAGTTTGTTGTTTGTCGCCCAGTAGCATCACTGAGCCCTTGCCATAATCCTTTTCTATCTTATCCAGAGCCAGTTTCAATACCTTCAATTTGTCATCAGTAGCCATAAATCCGTTTGTTTTATTTTAATGATTAATATTTACTTTTTCTTTGAGCACTTTGTGTTTTTCTTAGTGCCCTTTGTGGTAAAACTATATTTTGTCAAAAATAATGGAAATTTCACAACCTCATATACTAATTCATAAGAAGATATCCACATTTAAAAATTTCAACTAACTAGCCACTATCAACCCTTCCAGCCCATTTAAACCCCACAATGTGGTTAACTCAAAAGGGAAATTCCAAATCCCGAATTCCATCCCGAAGTTTCGGGACCAAATTCCGGGGACTTTTCCTCCCCAAACTGAAAAATCCCCCGGCACTGCCGAAGGGACTTTCTATTATTTCAATCCATCTCTCCCCCGTCGGGGGAGCTGGAGGGGGCTTTAAACTTTAAAATGCGAGAACGCTTTATTCGCCTCAGCCATACGGTGTGTATCCTCTTTCTTTTTAAAAGCGGCACCTTCACCCTTAGCTGCTGCAACGATCTCGTTAGCCAGCTTATCGCTGATAGACTTACCATTGCGTTCGCGGCTATAACGTATCAGCCACTTCATGCTCAGGCTTATCTTACGGTCAGGACGCACCTCGGTAGGTATCTGGAAAGTAGCACCACCTATACGGCGGCTTCTCACCTCTACGCTTGGGCTCACATTAGCCAGCGCGCGTTTCCACACTTCGTAGCCATCCTCGCTGGTAGTCTTGGCTACCTTATCAAGGCTGTCGTAGAATGCACTCAGCACAGTAGTTTTATTACCACCTACCATCAGGCAGTTTACAAAACGCGTTACGTTCTTGTCTTTAAACTTTGGATCCGGTGCTAACGGAATCTTTTTTGCTTGGGCTTTTCTCATTGTTTATTATGAATAGCTTATTATCTAATTATTTTTATTTCTTTTTAGCCTTCTCACGCTTAGTACCATATTTACTACGGCTCTGCTTACGGTCTTTCACGCCCGCAGTATCCAGCGCACCGCGAACAATGTGGTAACGCACACCCGGCAAGTCCTTCACACGACCACCGCGTATCAACACGATGCTATGCTCCTGCAGGTTATGGCCTTCACCCGGTATATAGGCGATCACCTCTATTTTGTTGGTCAGGCGCACCTTAGCTACCTTACGTAGCGCTGAGTTTGGTTTTTTAGGCGTGGTAGTATATACACGAGTGCAAACGCCGCGGCGTTGAGGACAAGCATCCAAAGCACGAGACTTCGACTTGGCACGGATCTGTTGGCGACCCTTTCTAACTAATTGTTGTATTGTAGGCATTCTTTACCTTTAATAGAATTTTAAATGGACGGCAAAGGTAGCTTAAAAATTCAAAAGTAAAAAGTGAAAAGCTAAAATAATTTCACATTTAATTCATACGAGTAATTCCATTTACTCCCTATTGCAAATCCCATCGGGATGACCTGTTTATAGATATTTATTATTTTTATTATTTGAGCGCCGTAGGTGCGACCTGTTTATTACTCTCCATGTGCCTGTCCCGCTCATTTGCGGGATCATTGCGAGGACGATAGCACCTGTCCCGACCAATTCGGGAACCTCGCGACCCCACAAATTTAAACAACAACGGACGTATAGATATTATATTATTGTTTGTTTGCAATTGTGTGCGTAGCATTGAGGAACGAAATCCCGCAGGTTCCTTTTGGGGAAACCGGCATGCGGGACTACTATATAGCATCCGTTGCGTCGCACTCTTCTACTACATTTCTCTATTCTACTAATACTACTTAAATTGTACCTATGGGTAAGAAGGAATATGTGAGAGATAAACGTTCACCTAAACCAAAGAACGAGAATGTCTCTAGGGTAATGAGTGCTAATAAGGCAAAGAACACAAAGCCGGAGATATTATTAAGACAGGCTTTATGGGATAATGGATTGAAAGGCTATAGAGTCAATTATAAAAATGTGCCCGGCCGCCCGGACATCGCATTTGTATCTAAGAAGGTCGCAATTTTTGTAAATGGTTGTTTTTGGCATAGATGCCCTAATTGCAACTTGCCCATGCCGAAGAACAATACTGAGTTTTGGCTTAAAAAATTCAATGCTAATATCGAAAGGGATAAAAGGAAAATAACAGATCTTGAGAATATTGGTTGGAAGGTTATTACTATATGGGAATGCCAAATAAAAAAAGATATTAACCTGATAGTAACAATATTGAAAAGCGAAATAAAATGAATTTGGATCGAGTCGTCTAGAAATTTATCTTTGTATAAATAGAATTAGTTTGGACGAGATAAAAGTAGTAGAGCTCTTTGCAGGAGTTGGAGGGTTTCGCCTTGGTCTTGAAGGTTGGAATGGCAGATCTTCGTCATCAGGATATAAAGAAACACTAAAGACTGAGTACAAGATTGTTTGGGGCAATCAATGGGAACCCGGTACTAAGACCCAGGACGCATTCAAAGTATATTCCACAAGATTTTCTGGCAAGCATTCTAATGAAGATATTGAAAAAGTGATTGAGGAGCATTTTGAAGAGATACCAAATGCCGATCTTTTGGTGGGAGGGTTCCCATGTCAGGATTATTCAGTAGCACGAACATTAAGCCAGGCTTCTGGTATCAAAGGCAAGAAAGGCGTTCTTTGGTGGTCTATCCATTCTATTTTAGAAAAGAAGATAGCCAATAAGAAACCTATTAAATATTTGATGCTGGAGAATGTTGACCGGTTATTAAAATCGCCAGCATCACAAAGAGGTCGCGACTTCGCGATAATGTTAGCGTCTTTATCAGATCTAGGATATGCGGTAGAATGGCGGGTGATAAATGCCGCAGATTATGGAATGCCTCAACGCCGTAGACGCGTGTTCTTTATTGCATATTACAAAACTACGAGCACTTACAAAAAGATAAAGGAACTAGAGAATAAAGAAGAATGGATATTGAAAGAGGGGGTTATACCTAAAGCATTCAATGTTACTCCCGCACCTTTAAGTAAAGGGGCTATAAATTTTAAGATCGATAAAGAGCTTGCTGATATTACCGCCACTTTCAATAAAACAGGCAAAAATAGCCCATTCCATAATTCCGGGCTAATGATCAATAGGTCAGTTTGCACTATTGACACCAAACCTAAATATTCAGGCAAGACAATAATATTGAATGATGTTATCATTAAAGATGAATCAAAGATCAATTCTACTTATTTTCTGAATGGCAGTACCGCGAAATGGAATGAACTAAAAGGCGCTAAGAAGATCACCAGGGTAAGCAAGACAGGTTTCGAATATGAATATGCCGAAGGCTCAATGGTATTTCCTGATGACCTTAATAAACCATCCAGAACAATAGTAACAGGTGAGGGCGGTAGTACACCATCACGCTTTAAGCATGTAATTATATCTCCCGCATCTGAACAGCTTCGTCGATTATTGCCTATCGAATTGGAAAGATTGAATATGTTCCCAGATGACCATACTAAAGTTGGGAATATTAGTGATATTAAACGAGCGTTCTTTATGGGCAATGCACTTGTTGTTGGTATCGTTGAAAAACTAGGTATATCCCTTAGTGAAGAAATTGTCAAACACGAACATGGAGTTGCCGTATGATAAGACGAATGCTCGCTCGATAGAAGCATATGCCAAACAGCTTTTGGACAAGTCTTTACATGACATTTTTGGTGATGATATTGTGCATGTCCGTAAGGGTAAAGGCAAATTTGGTCAATTAGTAGAAGAACTTTATTTCAAATACAAGCCAAACTCAGATGCTCTCCCGGATTTTCCCGAAGCAGGTGTGGAATTAAAGACCACACCAATGAAGGAGATTAAAAAAGGATATGTCCCCAAAGAACGATTAGTATTCAATATTATTGATTACGAAAAAGAATACCAATATTCTTTCCCTCAAAGTAGTTTTTGGAAAAAGAATGCACTTCTCTTATTAATGTTCTATTTGTACGAGGAACAAAAATTAGATGTTGACTATATTTTTAAAATAATTCGGCTTTGGAGATTTCCGGTAGCAGACCTTAAGATCATAAAAGATGATTGGGAGAAGATCGTTGCAAAGATAAAAGATGGCAAAGCACATGAATTATCAGAGGGAGATACATTATACTTAGGCGCTTGCACAAAAGGTGCAAATAGCGAAACAACTAGAAGTCAACCGTTTTCTGAAGTGCCTGCTAAGCAACGCGCATTTTCACTCAAACCCAAATATATTAGTTTCATAATAAATAAAAGTCTTACTGAAGCTGAGGTTTTAATTGACGAAAGAGAGTATGAAGACCTTTTGCAAGTAGGAGAACCATCTGTAAGTTATATAAGAAAGAAGCTAGATAATATAGAGCCTGTTGTAAAAGAAGTAAGCGACTATAAAAAAGGCGAGACATTTGAAGACCTTGTTGTTAGGAAATTTAAACCCTACTATGGTTATACAGAAAAGCAATTGACGCAAGAATTTCAAATTGATACTAAGGCTAAAAATAAATTTGAGATCGTTGCTAAGGCGATATTGGGAGTAAAGAATAAAAAAATTGAAGAGTTTGAAAAAGCAGATGTTTTAATGAAGACGATCAGGCTTGAGGAAAATGGATCAATTAGAGAGCATATGTCTTTTAGACAAATACAGTTCAATGATATTGTTAATGAAGATTGGGAGGAGTCAACTTGGTATTGGGAATTAAATAGAAAATTCTTTTTCGTTGTTTTTCAAAAAGACGCAAATGGTATCTTGAAATTAGATCGGGTTCTTTTTTGGAACATTCCGGAAAAAGATTTTGATATCCTCGAAGAGGTTTGGAATGATACGAAAATGAAAATTGCTAATGGAGATTTTACTCATTTCATTAAAGCTTCAGAAAATAAGATTGGTCATGTTAGACCTAAGGGAAGAAATAGTGATGATAAAATGTTAGCTCCCAATGGTACAATGCAAAAGAAAAAATGTTTTTGGTTAAATAAAACATATATCAAAGCAGCAATTTCTTGACCATTTTATCTTCCAGTCATTAACAAAATAAATTTGGAAACCCCTTGTTAATTATACTATATTGCCATAACATCTTCCAAAAAAGTATTATACCTGGCTCTTTGACATACTGTAAACCCTACGCATCACCCAAAATGCAAATGCGACATATATGCGATGTTGTGCGACATAATGAGACATCATGTGACGTTAGATAAAAATACATTTAGTGTCATTATCAATTACTTACACATTCCAATCTCCCACAAACACCCAAGACATTTTTTTTCACTCACAATGTGAGATAAACTCCCCTCTTCTTTCAAAGAGGGGTGCTCCAACCCTTTAGTTGGAGTGGGGTGATTATCAAATAGAAATGTTTCCAATAAATTTAAGTTGAAGCATGTCTTATTATTAATCACCTCCCCCTACGGGTACTCCTCTTTCAAAAAGAGGAGAGTTTTTAAAACACACCGGGCACAAATCGGGCATTTCCAGGCATTAGGAAATTCACCCCTAAAACCCGCAACAGACTTATCTCATAAAGATTTCCTCACACGGAAAAAAGTGGAAATTAAGCGGAAAAACCGGGCATAAAAAACTATTCGGACATCGGACATTGCCCATGTTATCGCGAGGTTGCTTCGTTCCTCGCAAAGACGCATGGAGAGTAATACCCGCCGGGCATGTCCACTAGGACACGAACGCAGTTCTCGGACATTTCCGGACATTTGATTCTTACTTAATTGTTTGATAATCAACTAACTAACAAAATGTCTGGTCTAAAAAAACTACCCGGACATTGCCTACCCACAGGGGCAACCATTTAACTTGCAATAATCATGCATTAAAATTATCTTGCTCATCATTAACCAATTCCTATTCATGATAAAGAAAATACTAATAGTATTGCTCCTGGCATTTATTGTTATCCAGTTCATACGCCCGGCAAAGAATATATCTACTGCAGCCGAGCCCGCAGCTATTACCAAAGTATTTGCCGTACCCGATAGTGTGAACAAGATATTTGAAAAGGCCTGCTACGATTGCCATAGTAATAATACCCGATACCCCTGGTATAATAATATTCAGCCCGTTTATTGGTGGATGAATGATCATATAACAAAAGGGAAGCAGAAATTGAATTTTTCGGACTATGGTTCTTATCCGCTGAAAAAGCAGGCTAAAAGACTAAAGGATATAGCTAAAGAAGTGGAAGATGGTGGTATGCCACTGGACAGCTATACCTGGATACATAAAGACGCCATACTAACAGCAGAGGAGAAAGCAACCTTGATTGGCTGGGCCCGCAACACAAGGCTAAAAATGCTAAGTGAACATGTGATAGATACTACTGAGAAGAAGAAATAATATAGTGTACAGATAACAGATAAGTTTTTGAATTTTAATTTTTTACTTTTGAATTAATAACATGCGCATCATCAGTTATAATGTAAACGGTATAAGAGCAGCTATAAAAAAAGGGTTTATAGACTGGCTGGCTACACACCCATCGGACATAGTATGCCTGCAGGAGACAAAGGCTACGAAAGAAGATGTAGACCTGGCACCGATAGAAGCACTTGGCTTTAAAACCTATTGGTTTAGTGCTGAAAAGAAGGGCTATAGTGGTGTTGCCATCTTTAGTAAGATAAAACCTGATCTTGTTTATTATGGCAACAAGATTCAACAAAGCGATGCTGAGGGTAGGGTGATACGTGCTGACTTTGGAGATCTGACACTGATCAATGCCTATTTTCCCAGTGGTACCAGTGGCGATGAACGGCAGACCTATAAATACCAGTGGCTGGACGAGTTTTTTGCTTATTTAACGAAACTAAAAAAAGAGCGCCCCAATCTGATAGTATGCGGGGATTATAATATTGCACATAAAGAAATAGACATACACAACCCAGTGAGTAATAAAAAAACCAGCGGCTTCTTGCCCGAAGAGCGCGCCTGGATGGATAAGTTTATGGACAATGGTTTTGTAGATGGCTTTAGGGTGTTTAATAGTGAGCCACATCATTATAGCTGGTGGAGTGCGCGGTTCCCTACTGTGCGTGAGCAGAATAAAGGCTGGCGCATAGATTATATCAATGTTTCAGATGCGCTGAAAGGACGATTGAAAGGCGCAGAGATATTTCCGCATATCAAACATTCGGATCACTGCCCGGTGTATTTGGAATTGAATGGTAAGGGGTAAGGTGCATCTAAAATTTGAAATTGTAAGTGATACTTGGTAGCGGTGTTGGGAAGATACTTACTTCATAGATTGTTATTTTAGCGCCACCACTTTGAGGTGTGCCTTTTATGTTTGCATACATAAAGTAGGGATTGAAGCGGCTGTATACATTGTATATAGAGAACACCCAGTTGCTTTGCCACTTTCTTTTGGTCTTGTGTTGCGGTGTATAGATAGCAGAGAGGTCCAGCCTGTGATAAGCAGGTAAGCGGTAGGCATTTAAGCCGCTATATATTTCGGAGAGCCTGCCATCTATAAAATAATATCCTGTTGGTAATGTAATGGCATTGCCTGAGCTATAAACAAACACGCCGGAGAATGTCCATTTCTTACTGCGTTCGTATGTACCTACAAGGGAAATATCATGGCGGCTGTCGTATTTTACAGGATAGGTTTGGCCGTTGTTCAAGTCGGGGAACTGCCTGTTGGTGTAGGATAGTGTATAGCCTAACCAGCCCGTGAACTTGCCCTGTGTTTTGTTGATGAATACTTCCATACCATAAGACCATCCTTTGCCAAAGACAAAATCTGCCTGTGGGTCGCGAAGACCATTAGGCACATAGTACTGTCCGTATTCTATCTGGTTCTTCATGTCTTTGTAATAGAACTCAACAGAAGTTTCGAGCTTGTTCTCTAAAAAATTGCGGAAGTAGCCAAGAGAATATTGCCATGCTTCCTGTGGTTTTACTATGTCTGTACTGGGCACCCACAAGTCTGTAGGCAGGGTAGTACCATTGTTTGATACGAGATGTATGTATTGATAGGTGCGGGTAACAGCTGCTTTTACAGAGGAGGCATCGTCCAGGGAATAACGAATGTTAAACCTCGGTTCAAAGCCCCCATAAGTTTTTACTATCTGGCCTGTACCATATGTGGCGCTATCAATTTTTTGTTCTCCCGAGTAGGTGTAGCTAGTGTATGGTCCTACTTGTCCGAACCATGAGTAACGCAAACCAGCATTGATCCTTACATTCTTCACCAATTCAAAATCATCTTGTATATATAAACCAGCTTCGTGCGCATGTTTTATCAGGGCATTATCGGGGTTTAATACTACTGTATCTGCCCTGCCTGATATCTGGTTGGGAATAAATGTATGATAGGTATATGCGAAACCGACCTTGTAGTGATTATTGTATTTATTGAAATAGTCGAGATCAGATTTAAAGTTCCAGTCTTTTACGCCGGATGATAATTTTATAGCAAAATCATTTTGTTCAAAATTTGCAGCGAACTTATAATCATTATATATGAGCGAAGTGTTTACAAATGCCTTGTCGGAGAATTGGTGGTTCCAGCGTAATGTACCTGTGGTATTGCCCCAGGGGATCGTGGCCTTGAAAGAACTGTTAGTGCTGGCAAAAGTAAATTTATCTAAACCTAAATAAGCACTCAGGTACACACGGTCTTTTGAAGATAAAATATAGTTGGCTTTCAGGTTGGCGTCATAAAAATAATAACCGGAGCCCGCAGCCCTTCCTGTTAGAAAAGGTTTGGCAAGTATGTCAATATAAGTGCGCCTGCCTGATATCATGAAAGAACCTTTGTTTTTATCAATAGGGCCTTGTATTGTAAATCTTGACGCAATTAAACCTATGCCGCCCTCACCATGAAATTCTTTCATGTTGCCGTCTTTCATAGATACATCTACTACAGAAGAGAGCCTGCCGCCATAGTTAGCCGGCATGCCACCTTTAATAAGTGTTACATCTTTTATAGCATCTGAATTGAAAACTGAAAAGAAACCAAATAAGTGCCCTGTATTGTATACTACAGCTTCGTCTAATAAAACCAGGTTTTGATCGGGGCCACCTCCGCGTACATAAAAACCAGCGCTGCCTTCGCCACCTGTTTTTACACCGGGTAGCAATTGCAGTGCTTTTAAAATATCTACCTCACCAAAAATAACAGGCAGTGTTTTAATCTTACCTATACTCAGGCTGATGGTGCCCATTTCAGTATTTTTCACATTCGCATCTTTGCGGCTGGTTACTTCTACTTCTTTCAATGCGGTTTTATTATGCAGCTCAGCATTGTAAGTTCGGTTAGAATCTAATTTAATAGTTTCCGTAACGGTACCATAGCCTATTACAGAATAAGTAACGGTATAAGTACCCGGCGGAACAGAAATAGAATAGAAGCCATAGGCATTGGTTTCCCCGCCTTGTTGCGCTTCTTTCAGATATACAACGCCGCTAATAATAGATTCCCCTGTTTCTGCATCGCGCATATAACCGCTAAGGGAAACCCTTTTCTGTGCAAAAACTATAGCCGGTATTATTAAGACTATCAATAATAATCGTAAACGCAAGTACATTTTGTCTGATTAACTAATTGCCAAATCTATTTTAATGAATCCGCCACGTCTCCACAATCCAACATTTTATCCCCATAATATGGGTTTTTTATTTCCGAAACATTGCTCAGCCAATTAGCCCCTGTATCGAATGCCATAGGGCAATGCTGAAAATATACTCCCGCGTTTTTCAATTCTGTTTTTCTGCATAACGCAAACATGGGGCCAGATATTTTAGCAAACTGTCCTCTTATTTCTTCTATCTTATTCGATTTTGCAGTAATAATAATACTGGTAACGGTTTTGATGGTATCCAGGTATAGTGCTACTGTTTTATTAATAGCAGTGTCTGTTTTTATCACATTACTAAAATTGTCTATGCTGGTTGCGAAAGTTTGAGCAGCAACATTTGCTTTTTCGGCACTACTTGCCACCAATGCATCTTTTAGTACATAATAATTGGTGAGCAAGTTGGTGAGTTGTTTTGTCGCGCTATCATTTAATTTGCTAATAACGGATAATGTTGCTGTTGGTGGCGTTGCCTTATCTTCTTGGGTTGTAGTAGTGCTGTTGCAGCTAATAAAAAAGAACGGGAAGGCAATAAAAAACAGGTAGTGAATACGCATAACGAAATTAAAATTCATACAAAAATAAGGTAACAGAGCATGTTAAGCGCAAAGCGTCGTAAATTTGCGGACTTTATGCTCATATCATTACAAAATATATCTTTTTCCTTTGGTTCGAGGGAAATATTGAAAGACGCCAGCTGGCAAATAGGCACGGGTGAACGTATTGGCCTTGTGGGACTTAACGGTACCGGTAAGTCTACTTTACTACGCCTGATGACCGGTGTGTATAATATTGACGCCGGCGTTATCAATAAACCTAAAGATGTAACACTTGGGTTCTTCAACCAGGACCTGTTAAGTTTTTCTACTACAGATACCATATTGCAGGTATGTATGCAGGCCTATGAAAAGGCCCATGATATGGAAAAGGAACTGGAGCGCATATTAAAAGAACTGGAAAGCAAGCCGGATGATGCACAACTGTTAGATGATTATAGCCACACTTTACATGATTTTGAAGTGGCTGGTGGCTATGAAATGGAGCACCGTGCTGCACAGGTATTGGAAGGGCTTGGCTTTTCTACTGCCGACCTGAGCCGCCCTTATGACCAATTTAGCGGGGGCTGGCGTATGCGTGTGCTATTGGCAAAGATGATGCTGCAAGCGCCTGACTTATTGTTGCTGGATGAGCCTACCAACCACTTAGACCTTCCATCGATAGAGTGGTTGGAAAGATATTTGCAGGGATATCCCGGTAGTGTGGTGATCGTATCGCACGATAAATACTTTTTGGATAAGATGGTGACCAAGATAGTGGAGGTGTGGCAGCGTGAATTGCATATGTATAGCGGTAACTATACTTTCTATTTGCAGGAAAAAGAAGAACGCTTGTCATTGCAACAACGTGAATTTGAGAACCAACAACAATTCATTCGTCAGCAGGAACGATTTATAGAGCGCTTTAAGGCAAAAGCAAGTAAGGCTGCAGCAGCACAGAGTGCCATGAAGCGGCTGGACAGGCTAGACCGAATAGAATCGCCTGATGGTAGTGCCCCTGTGATGAACATCAATTTTGATGTGGCAGTGCAACCGGGTAAGATCATTTGCACACTAAAAGATATCAGTAAAAAATTTGGCGAGCTTAGCATATTGAAACATGCCAATGCGGAGATAAGCCGTGGAGATAAGATAGCACTGATAGGTGCCAACGGGCGTGGTAAATCTACCTTGTTGCGTATCATAGCAGGCAAAGAACAACATGAAGGTGAACGCAAATGGGGCCACAATATTGAAGAGAGCTTTTATGCACAGCACCAGCTGGAAGCGCTGAATGTGAACTATGAGATACTGGAAGAGCTAAAGAACAGCGGCACTGGAAAACCTGAACTGGAATTGAGGCAATTGTTGGGTTGTTTCCTGTTTAGCGGTGATGATGTATTTAAAAAGATAAAAGTGCTATCGGGTGGTGAGAAAGCGAGGGTGGCGCTGGCGAAGGTAATTGCCACCAAAGCCAACTTCTTATTGTTAGATGAGCCTACCAATCACCTGGATATGCAAAGCGTAGAGATGCTGATAGAAGCGCTGAACGAATATAAAGGCACACTGATATTGGTGTCGCATGACAGGCATTTTATCAATCAAACAGCCAATAAGATCTGGTATATAGAAGAGGGTGAAATAAAAGAATTTGTGGGTAGATATGACGAATGGGTAACCTGGCAGGAAGAAAAGAAGAAACGAGAGTTGGCTGCAGCTAAGCCAATAGTGGCAGAAAAAAAAACAGAAGTCGTTAAACCTATAGTGCAACAAAAGAGCAAAGAAGAAGAAAACGCGCTAAGGGAACTGAAGAAAGAACACCAGCGATTGCAAAAGAATTTTCAGAAAATAGAAGAAGAACTGAATAAACTAAAGGAAGAAAAAACAAAGCTGGAAGGACAGCTTGCTGACCCGGCTTTTTATAGTGATAAAGAAAAATTTCAAAAGCTGGATGAAGCTTATAGGGCACTTGGCTTGAAAGTTGACGAAAAGAATAAAACTTATGATAAGGCCTTTGAGCAGGTGATTGAGATAGAGGAGAAGCTAGGGTAGTTAATTAGTGAAAGGGTTAAGGACGGGCTTTACTGATCATTTAGCGCTGCATATATTTTCGTTCTTTCATAAATATCTTTTAGGGGTACTGAAACCTGTATAGATGGCATGTAAAGGCTCTCTTTGATATTTTTATATTCTTTTAGCTCCCAATTGCCGGATGCGTTTATATGATATGCTTCAATATTTACGGTTAAAGGGTCTACTAAAATATATTCTTTCAAGGTGTCAATATCCCGGTATAGTTTAAACTTTTCGCCCCGGTCATAGCTTTTAGTAGATGGTGAAAGCACTTCTACTATCACAGTAGGGTTTAGTGCATTCATTTCATCATCATTTCTTGTCTCCACCTCGCCACAGAAAACTGATATGTCCGGATAGGTGAACAAAGTGTTCTTCTCTATATGAATTCTTAGGTCATTGCCATAAGGTTGGCAAGGCTTGCCTTTTAACTGATTAAATAAATTGTTTTTAAAGTTATCTGTAACAATAACATGCTGCAGCTTTGTACCAGACATATCAAATATCTCACCCTGGTAGTACTCGTGCTTATCGATGGCAACATTTTCCATTTCAAGATATTCATCTACTGTCCATTTTTTATAACCATAAGCTACGGCCGGTTCTCTGATTTCCATATGCTAAAATTACAAAATGTTATGATTAAATGATTATAAGTGTATAGTCATTTTTTCTCATTTTTTCTAATGTGTATTTATAAATGTGGACAAGATGGGCATTAAATAGCAGCGATATTTTATAAAATGGCATATTGTATTGTTAATATTGCATTATTAACTCAAAATTCAATAACCAGAAATATGGATACTTCAAAAATGATCAAGGCCTATTGCCTGAAGACTAAAGAGAAAAATGTACCAATGCACGATGCAGTAATTACCAAAACTGCTAAAGGTGGCTACATGGCCACCGGTAATGATGGCAAAGGCAATAAAATGGCTGCTATCATGAACGAAGCAAAAGCTATGCAGGCTATTGCTGATGGTGTTGCTAAGAAAGGGTTTTAAGTTTTTTGTGAAATAATTCTTGTTGTCTTTGTTGGTCGTATGACCAACAAAGGCTTTGTATTTTATATAAAACCTTAACCTGATGATATTGTAAAATATTTTTTACTTTTATCCCATGCCATCATTCGATATAGCCAGCAAAGTAGACCTGCAAACACTGGACAATGCAGTGAACATCGCCAAAAAAGAAATAGACAACCGCTATGATTTTAAAGGTACGCATACCAAGCTGGAGCTGAACAAGAAAGACATGGTGATCAGTGTAGAGGTGGAAAATGATATGCACCTGCGCCAGTTGGAAGATGTACTGCTTACCAAAGCTATGCGCCAGGGTTTGGAAGCTAATTGCTTTGACCTAAGTAAAGAGGCTGAGGCATCGGGCAAATATATACGCAAAACAATACCCGTGAAGAACGGCATTGACCGTGATATGGCCAAGAAAATAGTGAAGCTCATAAAAGACAGCGGCCTGAAAGTGCAGCCAGCTATTATGGATGATATTATAAGAGTGACCGCCAAGAAAATAGATGATCTGCAAGCCGTAATAAAATTATGCAATAGTGGTGGACTGGATATACCATTGCAGTATACGAATATGAAGTCCTAGAGGACAAATCTCAATATTAAAATTCCACATCCCAAAGGATAAAATCCACAAAAAAAATCCCAAATTCCAAAGACTTAATTGTACTTGGAATTTGGGATTTTAATATTGGAATTTAAAAGTTGTTGTTAGCGTTTTTCAAAAATGGCTGCACCTGGTCTTTTTCGGATATGACGGCATCTGCCAGGTTTATCTTCCAGTCTATTTTCAGTTCAGGATCTGCATAGAATACACCGCCTTCGCTGGCCTTGTTATAAAATTCATCACATTTATAAAATACCTCAGCCGTGTCGCTCAGCACCGAATAGCCGTGTGCAAATCCTTTAGGGATGTAAAATTGTCTTTTATTTTCCAGCGATAATTCTACGCCATACCATTCGCCAAATGTCTTACTGTCTTTACGTATGTCTACCACCACATCCCATATCACACCATCAATAGCGCGTATCAGTTTGCTTTGTGCTGCTGGCGGGTTTTGATAATGCAAACCACGCAGCACATTTTTTGTAGAGCGTGCCTGGTTGTCTTGTACAAAGTTGATATCTAAACCTGTAGCCGCTTTGAAAGCCTGCTGGTTATAGCTTTCGTAAAAATAACCACGATCGTCGTTGAATACGCGCGGTTCTATTATCAATAAGCCTTCAATGGGAGTTTTTATTATATTCATTAGAAAGTCAAAAGTGAAAAATTAAAACCTGAAATTATTTGACTAATTCAGCAATGATATCAAGGAGATTAGTAGTAATATATTTTAACTCCTCCTCATTTAACTCTGTATGTATTGGTAATGATATTACGCAAGTGTTCAGCATATCTGTTACCGGCAGGTTGTAATCTGCGCCACCAAACTCTTTCAGCATTTTTTGTTTATGGCTGGGTATAGGGTAGTAGATCATGGACGGAATATTCTTTGCTGCCAATTTTTCTTTTACAGCATCACGATCCACTCCTTTTAGTTGCAAAGTATATTGATGGAATACATGGTAAGTATAAGGCGCACGATAAGGCGTTACTATATGTGCATTGCCTTTGAATGCGTTATCATAATAATCGGCTACTGCACTGCGGGCAGCACAATATTCATCCAGGTGCCTTAGCTTAATGCGCAATATTGCAGCCTGTATCGTATCCAGCCGGCTGTTGCAACCTACTATCTCATGCAGGTATAATGTTTTCTGTCCATGATTGGCTACCATGCGCATTTGTTCTGCCAAAGCATCATCATTGGTAAAGATGGCACCACCATCACCATAAGCACCCAGGTTTTTAGATGGGAAGAAAGAAGTGCAACCCACCAGGCCCATGGTGCCGGTCTTAACTTTTCTGCCATCGCTAAAAGTGTAAGTACCGCCAATAGCCTGTGCATTATCTTCTATCACAGGTATATTATGTTCCCTCGCCAGTGCAAGCAGTGGTTCCATGCTCACACACTGTCCATACAAATGCACAGGTATAATGGCTTTTGTTTTTGGGGTGATAGCATTCTTCACGCTATCTATATTCATTGTAAAAGTATCGGCGTCTACATCTACAAACACCGGCTTCAGACGCAGCAATGCCACTACCTCTACAGTAGCTATATAAGTAAACGATGGTGTGATCACTTCATCACCCGGCTTCAGGCCCAGTGCCATCAATGCTATCTGCAGGGCATCCGTTCCATTTGCACATGGTATCACATGCTTCACGCCCAGGTAGGCGGCAAGCTCGTTGGCAAACTCCTTCACATCAGGACCATTAATAAAAGCAGTGGTGTCCAGTACATTTTGTATAGCTGCATCTACTTCGGGTTTTATTTTCTGGTATTGACGCTGCAGGTCAACCATTTTTAGATTGTGCATAAGATAAAATTAGCGGCTGCAAACCTACGTTTTAGCTACGATTCAACAAAACATTAATAAACGTATATACCAGTAAAAAATTGCAAAACCTCGTCTATAACTAAGATATTTGCCCTAATTTCACGCTTAGTAACCGATATAAGAATATGAAGCAATTTGTTTTGTTTGCCATATTATGTTTTATTTCTTTGGGTGCGTTTGCACAAGACGACCTCTTTGGTAAAAAAACAGCTACAGATAATACTAAACCTGTTGTGCATCATGGCTGGCTGATAGGCGCCAATGGCAACCTGGATATTCCGGGTGGCGATATGGCTAAGCGTTTTGGTTTGAGCTATAGGGTGGGGCCATCTGTCATGTACAAGACTGCAAAAAACTGGTTCTTCGGAGTAAAAGGTGATTTTATATTAGGCAACCAGGTGCACCAGGATTCACTGATGGCAAATATCAAAGACCACACAGGCCACCTGATGACCGATGATGGCAGCAGGGTAAACCCCGGATTATCTGAGCGCGGCTATATGATAGGTATATCGGCCGGAAAATTGTTTAATACTTCTAAGAAAAATGCCGATAACGGTATCATGGTGCTGGCTACTGCCGGTTTTATCCAGCACAAAATAAGGATCATTTCTAACGGCAACAGCATACCCGAAATTCGTGGCGATTATGTAAAAGGATACGACAGGCTTACTAATGGTATGTTTGTAGAGGGCTATGCCGGTTATGCATTTTTTGGCAGAGATGGCTTGCTCAATTTTAATCTTGGTATAGACATTGCAGCCGGTTTTACACAGGGTCGGCGTGATTACCTGTTTGATGTAATGAGGCCCGATAACCAATCTCGTGTAGACATTCTTTTTGGTCTGCGGGGCACCTGGTACATACCTATGTTCAAGCATAAGTCAGACGAATACATGTTTGAATAACACCTATCCGGCAACTATCTTGCTGAGAAAAAAAGGTTCAATATATTGTAGAAAGACTGTGTGGTCTCTTCTGCTTCTTCCCAATAGTATTGTGTTTGCAGCCAGTTGAATGCCTGCTGGTAAGTATCAAATTCGTTTATCTCATCCAGTGCATTTTCGTAAGCCTCTTTATTATTGCCAAAGAGTTCGCTCATAAATAAGAATTTATCGTTAATGCCAATACCGTTGCGAATGTCTCTTTTCTCTGCCGGCTTTTTATCTACAAATATGGGGTTCTGTATCTCATGTGCAGCTGCCTGTGGTTTTGCAAATGCTGCTGCCATTTCGGCCAATGTAGGTTCATTTATTATCGGCATTTTTACAACTGCTTTCTTTCTCCATTCCAGCAGGTCTGCGTAGAGTACCCTGGTATAATCCAGCATCAGGTCTATTTCTATCGCCGTGTTTTTTTCTCCCTGTTCTGCCAGTTCATTTAGTTTTTGCAATACTATTGGAATACGCTGCATAATGCCACATTTTAGGCAAAAATAAGATATGGGCAATTCCTTCCCGCGTTTATTGGCTTATTTTTAAGATATAGTTGCAGTAGATAACACTATTGCATTGCTTTATATAGTTTTATAAATGGGGCACACTTTTTGGATTATAGTTGTTAAGAGCTGAAAACGAAACAGCTAAGGATTATGAAACAGACTAAAGGAAAAATTGTAAAGAGCGTTAGGCAGGAAAAGAAGACCCCTACTGTGAATGCATTAGACCACAGCGAGATCGATAAAAGCCTTTGTGACCTTGTACTACATTCGCTCTATGATAATGCGCACAAAAGCGCTATGAGTCTCGAGAATGAGATATTTGAGCCCAATCATGTAAAGCTGCCTATACAGGAAAGCCAGCGTATCTGGAATGTGTTATTAGGCTCAGGCTGGGTAGTGCCTTGTGTTGGTTTTGGTAATGCAGGTAAGATAGGCCTGAGCAAAGCTGGTTACCAACTGATGGTGCAGTTTGGTGGCTATAAGCAGTTCCTTGCATCTGCCGGCGCTTAAACTGTATAATTGACAGTAAAAGGAATGTTAAAAATTGATTTGCATATATAGGACGACTCTTTTGAGGGTCGTCCTTTTTATGTTGCATGCCCGCCTTCAAGTAAGATATCTATTCTCATAATTTTAATACCTTCGAACTATAATATTGCTAAAGCTGATGGATGAACTTTATCCTAAAATATATTTATACCGGCGGTTAGTTCAGGCAAAATTATTTATCGATGCCCACTATGCAGACAAAATAGATGTAAGTAACATAGCAGACGAAGCCTATTTTTCTAAATTTCATTTCATCCGTGAGTTCAAAACCATCTACCACAAAACACCACATCAATATTTGATCTATGTAAGGATCAATAAAGCAATGGAATTATTAAAAGATGAGGTTCCCATTTCAGAAGTATGTTATAGTGTAGGTTTCGAAAGTTTAAGTTCTTTCAGTGGTTTATTCAAGCGGGTAGTAGGCATATCTCCTTCTTTATATATTGATGAACACCAAAAGAAAAAAGCACAAATGGCTCAATCTCCTCTTGCTTTTGTACCCGGTTGTTTTGCAGAAAGAAATGGTTGGTCAAAAAAATAGCAATTTTCGAGAAGTGAATCTTTAATGTCTGAACGTTCTTTGCATCAACAAAAACGTAAAGAGAATGATCAGTAAAATGACACATGTAAGCATCTATGTGCTTGACCAGGCGAGAGCTGTTGACTTTTATACCAACAAACTGGGATTTAAAATTGTGACAGATGTACCAATGGCCAACGATGACCGATGGGTTACGGTTTGCCCGCCTGAGCAACCCGATTTTGAAATGATATTATCACCTGTTACAAGGAGTGTATCCTCGCCCGAAACAGTTGCCCAGCTTAAGGAACTGGTGGCAAAAGGAGCATTTGGTGTAGGCTTGTTTACCAGTAATGACATCTTTGCCACTTATGAAGAGTTGAAAGCAAAAGGTGTAGAATTTACTAAAACACCAAAGAAAGAATTTTATGGCACCGAGGCCATATTCAAAGATGATTCGGGTAACTGGTTCTCATTGGCACAACTGGCCTGAAATATTTTATATCCAACCTGTTTAATATAGACACAATGAAAACAATATTTGATAAAGCAACAAGGGATGAGTTGATTGCAAGGATCGATACAATTAATGAAAATAGTGTAGCACAGTGGGGTAAAATGAATGTATACCAAATGTTGAAGCATAACATTTTATGGGGAGAAATGATATTTGGTAAGTTGAAGTGTAAAAGAGTGTTTATGGGTCGCATTATTGGCAAGATGGCGTTGAAAAGTGCATTAAAAGACGACGCACCCATGATGCGAAATGCCGTCACAAGCCCTGAATTGAAGGTGAAAGAAACAACCGGAGATATTGCATCGCTTAAAAAGAAATGGATGGCCCAGCTACAGGGCTTTGCACTATTCTCAGATCCGGGCTTCATTCATCCTTTCTTCGGGCAAATGACAAAAGAAGAAGTAGGTTATCATGCTTATAAGCATATTGACCATCATCTTCGGCAGTTTAATGGTTAAATGACATCGAAACAAATGAAAACAATATTCGACAAAACAACAAGAGAAGAATTGATAGTCAGGATCAATACACTTAGTGAAAACAGTAAAGCACAGTGGGGTAAAATGAATGTATACCAAATGTTGAAACATTGCACCCTATATGAAGAAATGTTATTGGAAAAGATAACGTTTAAACGAATATTCATAGGTCGCCTGGTGGGTAAATTGGCTTTGAAAGAGCTGATAGGAGATGACAGCCCGGTCAAAAGGAATCTGTCTACTATTCCCGAAATGAGGGTTAAAGAAGAAAAGGGCGATATAGTAGCTGAAAAGGAGCACTGGATAGCACTGATAAACGAACACGCCAATTGCTCAAACACTGAATACATGCACGCTTTTGCAGGGAAAGTAACCCGTGAGCAAAGCGGGTACTTAGCTTATAAACATACCGATCACCATCTCCGGCAATTTAATAGTTAAATAACGTTGGTATTTCGCCGAACTTTAAGCAGGCATTACTCTTTTTATGGAGGCGACACTATGAAATTATTAAATATTTATTCAATTGCTAAGGCAGAATAAATATTTTGCTTTCCTTGGGGTTACCTTTTTCCATTTTCGGTATTAATAAGTATGAAAGCTATTACCCTAAACCCTCAAAAAAATAAAATCCTCCCATAACAGGCAATTGGCTCCTCAAGCCCTTTATAGTCAACCATATTCATGATTTTGTTACGGTAAAAAGCGGCAACAAAACGGCAATTTCAGGAAGAAAGCAGGAAGCTTGAGGAACATAAACCGGCACCATCAGGTACATTCATCAGAACCTTCAGGAACATAAAATGTATCTTGTGTATCTTCAGATCAGCCACCAGGGCTAATCCTATATAAAATGATTTTTTAACCACCCAAACCAACAAGACTAATTCCTGATTCCCAATTCCTAATTACTAAAAACCACATACTTTTGCCACATGCGTTCGTTTTTTACTACCCTCATTACCTTATTATTGTTTTTTAATGCACCTGTTCATGCCCAGGATAATATATGGACATTACAACGTTGCGTGCAATATGCGGTGGATCATAATATTACTATACAGCAAAACGTGTTGAATGCGCGCATTGCACACTTCACTTTATTACAAAGCCAGTTGGCACAATTACCTGGTTTAAATGCTTCCGGCTCTTATGGTAAAAGCTATGGGCGCAGTGTAGACCCCACAACAAATCAATTCATCAATTCTGATTACAATTTTATTGGTGTAAATGCCAGCAGCAATGTTTTATTATTTGGCTGGTTTCAGCAGCGCAATACCATCGCCAAAAATAAATTCAGTTTAAATGCGTCCAATGCAGACCTGGACCAACTGAAAGATGATGTGTCGCTAAATGTGGCTACAGGCTATCTGCGTGCTATCCTGGCAAAAGAACAAATAGGCGTTAGTGAAAAACAGGTAGAGCTTTCGAAAGCGCAACTGGCACAAACAAGAAGCTTTTTTGATGCCGGGCGCCTGCCCGAGCTGAATGTAGCACAGCTGGAATCTCAATTAGCAACAGATAGTGCTAATCTTATTACTGCCATAGCCAACTACACTTCTTCTGTTTTAGACCTGAAAGCCCTGTTAAACCTGGACTTTGCTGCCCCGCTCGATGTGGTAGCCCCTGAAGTAAAACTGGCAGACCAAATAAGTGTTTCTACCATGTCGCCTGAACAAATATACCAGGAGGCGCATAAGCATTTTGGTTCTATACGTGCTACAGAATATAGGGTGAGAGCAGCTAAGAAAAGTATAGATGCTGCTACCGGCAACTTGTATCCCCAGCTTAGCTTTGGTATGCAATTGGGTACTAACTGGGCTAGCTCTTACAAACAATTAGACGGTTATACAATTACCGGTTATCAGCCTAATGGTACGTTTGCGGGTACTGCCGCCAATCCTACCAGGGATACGGTGTATTCACCTTCCTTTATACCAAAGTATTCATCTATTCCATTAGGCACACAGCTAAATAATAACTTCCGCCAAACCTACTCTGTTACACTCTCTATACCTTTATTCAATGCATGGCAAAGCCAGTATTCGTTAAGGCAGGCCAGGTACAATTTATCTACACAACAACTCAATCAATACCAGGCAGAGCTGACGCTGAAACAAAATGTATATAAATCCTACAACGATGCCCTGAATTCTATACAGAAATATTATGCAGCATCAAGGGCTGCTGAGGCGGCTACACGCGCGCAGGAATTTGCAAAAAAACGATACGATCTTGGCTTGACGAGCACAGTTGACTATCTTGTTACCACAAATGCACAATATGCGGCTTTATCCAGCCTGTTGGGTGCAAAATATGATCTCATTTTCAAACTTAAGGTAATAGATTATTACCTGGGCAAGGAGTTAAAATTGTAACATGGCCGAAGACCTAAAGGAACTAAAAGAAGTATTGTACGAAGCAACGAGAGAGGCCGGCCGGATCATCAAGTCTTTTTTTGAAGGTGAGTTTAAAATAGAAAGTAAAGAAGGCATTAATAACCTTGTTACAGAAGTGGATAAGCTCTCGGAAAAAAGAATTATAGAGGTCATCAAAAACTATTTTCCCTCTCATTCTATTATCAGCGAAGAGATAGGGGAACTAAAAAAAGATTCTCCCTACCAATGGATCATAGACCCTATAGATGGCACTGTAAATTTTGCACATTCTATTCCGATATGTTGTGTAAGCATAGCCGTAAAATATTATGATGATCTGCTCTTAGGTGCTGTTTATAACCCTATGATGAATGAATTCTTTTTTGCAGAGAAAGGCAAGGGGGCTACATTGAATGATAAGCCCATAGCGGTATCGAAGAAAACAGATTTTCAAAAAGCATGTTTGGTTACAGGCTTCCCATATAAATGGGCTTATGATGCGCAACATCCTATAAAAGTGTTTGAGCAATTTATACTCGAAGGATTACCGGTAAGGCGTTTGGGCTCAGCAGCCATAGATCTTTGTTGGGTAGCCTGTGGCCGGTTTGATGGCTTTTGGGAATATAATCTGAGTGCCTGGGATATAGCTGCCGGATACCTGATAGTGCAGGAAGCAGGTGGGCGTATCTCTAATTTTGATGGGGAACCCTATAATGTATTTCATAAAGAAACACTGGCCACCAATGGCCTGATACATGAGTCTATGCTCAAATTGATCAGGAAGACCGAAAGTAATAATCAATAAACAAGAGAATAATAATGTCTGAAGAAAGAACTGAAATTGCATCATTAGGTGAATTTGGATTGATAGAACAGCTTACCCGTAATAATGAAACCACACAAGCCGGTACTATACTGAGTGTGGGTGATGATGCAGCCGTGATAGATAATTTTGGCAAGCAAATGGTGATAAGCACCGATATGCTGGTAGAAGGTATCCATTTCGACCTGATGTACACACCACTCAGTCACCTCGGATACAAATCTGTAATAGTAAACCTATCAGATATCTGCGCTATGATGGCTACACCCACACATGTTACCATGAGTATTGGTATATCCAATCGCTTTTCGGTAGAGGCGCTCGAAGAGTTTTATGAAGGCGTATATGTGGCTTGCAATAAGTATAATGTAGACTTAATAGGTGGTGATACAACCACATCTAACAAAGGCTTTATTATCAGTGTTACAGCCATTGGCGAAGTAGCCCCCGATAAATTTGTTACACGCAGTGGCGCAAAAGTAAATGATCTTATTTGTGTATCCGGCGACCTGGGCGGAGCTTATGTAGGCTTGCAACTATTAGAAAGAGAAAAAAGGATATTTCTTGAAAGCCCCGGCGTACAGCCCGACCTGCAAAACAAAGCCTATATCACAGGCCGTACATTAAGGCCTGAAGCCCGTATAGACATCGTGAACTGGCTGCAGGAAAACGGTATAGTACCAACCGCAATGATAGACATAAGTGATGGGCTTAGTTCTGAGATCTTGCATATTTGCAAGCAAAGTGATACCGGTTGTGTCTTGTACGAAGAAAAGATACCTATACACGAGGAAACAAAAGAAATGGCAATACAGTTCAATACCCCCCCTGTTACCTGTGCCCTCAACGGTGGGGAAGACTACGAACTGCTATTTACCATAAAGCAGGAAGACTATGAGAAATTAGCTAAGAATAACGAGATTACTGTTATTGGATATATGACAGAAAAAACCGAGGGTACTGTATTATTGACAAATAGTGGCGTAAAGCACCCTTTACAGGCCCAGGGCTGGAATGCCTTTACTCAGTAAAAAAAAGCTGAATTTCTATACAACGTGAAGATTTTTTGTATTTTAGACGTAAATTAATTGATAAGCATGAAGTTTTGGAAATTAACACTGCTCTCCGCTTTAGCATTCTTTGCCATTTCAACTATAGTATTATATTCAGCTTGTACGGTAGACCCCTGTATAGACCTGAAATGTGCTAACGGTGGTGCTTGTATAAATGGTTATTGTTCTTGCCCTACAGGTTACGAAGGTGCCCAGTGCGACCAGATGACGAATACAAAGTTCTTAGGTACCTATACAGGCAATACTTCCTGCAATGCGCTCCCGGCTATATTCGATACAGCGGTTATTTATTTAGATCAGTTCCCTTTAAATATGGGCGTAGTATTCCTTAGCCATAAAAATGATAGCTTATGGCAAAACGATACCCTGCACGGTACGATCAATGGTGGTGCCATAGTGATCCCCGATTTTTCAAAACCGCGCTATTCCCGCCATGTTACTGTTACAATGAGAAGCGCTACACAGGTTGTCTTGTATGATGAAGAAATACATGTAGTAGGCGGAGGCATAAATGTAGATACGCAAAAGACTGTCTGTACTTTCTACGGTGATTTGTTAAAAACCAAGTAAAATACACCAAACATATTTATAAGTCCGGCCATATCAGACAGGACTTTTTTATGCCCAGTCTAATCGTTATTTTTACAGCATGTCAATATGCGTATCAGGGCTTACAAAAATATACGGTACCCAAAAGGCCGTAAATAATATTTCTTTTGAACTGAAGAAGGGGGAAATAGTTGGTTTTCTTGGACCAAATGGGGCGGGCAAGTCTACCACTATGAAGATGATAACTGGTTATTTATCACCTACATCTGGTAGTGCCATTGTATGCGGCTTTGATGTGCAGCAAGACCCAATGGATGTACGCAAAAGAGTAGGCTACCTACCGGAATCAAATCCGCTTTATTATGACATGTATGTTAGAGAATACCTCGGATTTACTGCTGGTATACATAAACTGACAAATGCTTCTGCCCGCATTACAGAGATAATAGCACTTACCGGGCTTGGCAAAGAAGCACATAAAAAAATAGGTGCATTATCTAAGGGCTATAAACAACGTGTAGGCCTGGCACAAGCAATGCTGCATGATCCGGAAGTGTTGATACTGGATGAGCCCACCAGTGGCCTTGACCCTAACCAGATAATAGAGATACGCGACCTGATAAAACGTATTGGCTCTGAAAAGACCGTATTGCTTTCTACGCATATCATGCAGGAGGTGCAAGCGATGTGCAGTCGTGCTATCATCATTAACAATGGCCGGATAGTAGCTGATGACGCTATAGATAGTTTACAAAAAGGAAATGCCCGGGGCACACTAACCGTAGCTTTTGAAAATGAAATTGATGAGCAATTAGTGAAGGGCCTGAAGAACCTGCATAAATATGAGAACCTCGGAAGCAACCGATGGAAACTCTATACCGAAAAACCAGATGAATTGCGTAAAGAAATAATGCAAATGGCTTTAAGTAACGATCTTAATATCAGCGCGTTGCAATCTGATTCGCAAAGCCTTGAAGATGTGTTTAGAGTACTGACAAATTGATGATTTAGATATTATTATAAAAGAAAAAGGAGCTTTGCAGCTCCTTTCATTTATATGATTTTTTTCGCTTCTTCTATCCGCGCTTCCTGTCTTGCTTCTTCCTGCTCATGGTCTTTATCATAAGCACGAATGATTTGTTTCACCAGTCTGTGACGTACCACGTCTGCTTCGTCCAGTTCTATATGGGCTATGCCTTCTACATTGCGCAATATGCGGGTTGCTTTTATCAAACCAGATCTTTGGTTCTTTGGCAGATCTATTTGTGTAAGATCGCCGGTAATAATTGCCTTGGCTGATGGGCCGATACGCGTGAGGAACATTTTTATTTGCAGGTCTGTTGCATTTTGTGCCTCATCCAGTATGATAAATGCATTATCAAGCGTCCGTCCGCGCATGTATGCAAGGGGTGCAATTTCTATTACCCTGTTTGTCATATAGTAGGCCAGTTTATCGGCCGGTATCATATCATCCAGCGCATCATAGAGCGGGCGCAGGTAAGGGTCAATTTTTTCTTTCAAGTCACCCGGCAAGAAACCAAGACTTTCACCGGCTTCCACAGCCGGGCGTGTTAGAATGATCTTGCGTACTGCTTTATTTTTCAAAGCTCTTACCGCAAGTGCCACAGCTGTATAGGTTTTACCGGTACCGGCAGGGCCTATGGCAAAGATGATGTCGTTCTTTTCAGACACGGCAGCCATCATTTTTTGGTTCTGCGTTTTGGCTTTTATTACCTTGCCATTAGGGCCAAAAACGAGTATGTCTGTATTGGTAGATTCATCAGGTATTAATTCTGCCTGATCATCTTCGCCCAATATTTTCGAAAAATAATTTTCAGACAAATGCCCGTTTCTTTCCAGGTATTTTATTACCTGGCTTATTTTTGTTTGTGCGGCAGTCACTTCATCAGGCTGGCCTGATAGTTTTATTTGTGTGCCGCGAGATAATATTTTTAATAAGGGAAACCTACGTTTCAGCAGGTCGAATTTGTTGTTGTTGATCCCGAAAAATTCTATGGGATTAACTGTTTCAAGGTTAATGATCGCTTCTGTCAAGTATGTCTGATTTAGGTTTGAAATAAAGTTACGAAACCGTACGCTTTAACAGTGTGATGAACCTGTTAAAACTCCTTAGATACGGTATTCGTTTTGTTTAAATTCTTCTACTTTGTCTGCAATTTTTTTATCTGATAATGCAAACATGCGCGCCGCTAATACTGCCGCATTTCTTGCTCCTGCTTTCCCTACTGCAAGCGTACCTACAGGTAGTCCTGCAGGCATCTGTACTATGCTGTATAAAGCATCTATACCGCCGGGTAAACCACCATCCAGGGGCACACCAAGTACCGGTAACGATGTGTAAGCAGCACATACCCCGGGCAATGCAGCTGCCATACCTGCTGCAGCAACAATAGCCCCATAACCATTAGCTTTTGCATTTACCATCAGTTCCCTTACTTTATCAGGATTGCGATGTGCAGAAGCCACTATCATTTTATTTTCAATACCAAACCAACTGAGCCAATTACTGCATTCTTCCATAATTTTCGCATCTGTTTGCGAACCCATAATGATCATAATTTTCATACCAATTGCTATTTGTCTAATTTTAATAAAAGTATTAAGCCCGATGATACCAAAAAATTAAAACTACTAACACCTGTGCATATCTTCCTGCCAGATATCCGATTTTTATTTTATCTTTTAACTTTTGCCCATTGAATCTTACTTTTGAACCTTCATATGACTTCATTACAAGATAAAGTTATCGTTATTACCGGTGCCTCATCCGGTATAGGCAGGGCATTGGCTGAAGCCGCACTGGCCCGTGGTGCAAAAATAGGCGTTTGTGCCCGAAACCTTGAAAAGTTACAGGAAGCATATGCTACATCTGACCAGGAACGCCTTATCACATTTGCAGCTGATATAAGCAAAGAAGCTGATTGTAAGGCATTTATTAATTTTGTTTTAGCCAAATGGGGCAGGATAGACGTGCTGATCAATAATGCCGGTATCAGCATGCGCGCCTTGTTTGAAGAGGCGCAGATATCTGTTATAAGAGAGCTGATGGATGTAAATTTCTTTGGAACCGTTTACAATACTAAATACGCATTACCATCTATTCGGAAAAACAATGGGGTGATAGTAGGCGTTTCTTCTATTGCGGGATATAGAGGATTGCCGGCCCGTACCGGTTACTCAGCATCTAAATTTGCTATGCAGGGCTTCTTAGAAGCGTTGAGAACCGAATTATTACATACAGGTACCCATGTTATGTGGGTATGCCCGGGTTTTACTGCCTCAAATATCAGGAATACTGCACGCAGTGCGGATGGCTCTTATCAAAAAGAAACACCGCTTGAAGAAACAAAACTGATGACTGCAGCGCAATGTGCAACTATTATACTAGATGGTGTAGAGAAAAGAAAGCGAAACATCATCATGACAACCCAGGGTAAGCTGACCGTTTGGATAAACAGGCTTTGGGGGTCTATGGCGGATAAACTGGTGTATAAACACTTTTTAAAGGAACCCGGCTCTCCGCTTGCCAGGCAATAGCATCGCTTGTTAATACAATTGAGCTATATCTTAAATTATGTAACTTAGCTTATTATTTAATATAACCTAATGAAACCTACCCGACTATTATTTGTATTCATTCTTATTGTCACCTTACCCTTATTCGTATCAGCACAAACAGAAGGGTATCAATACAGGTATTATAATGGAGTGAAAGTATATGGTTATAGTGGTGTAGAGCAAACACTGGCATGGTGTGGCGGATTTGATAATTCACAGTACTGCATGGCCGATCTGAATCATGATGGCAAGAACGACCTGGTAATATATGACCGGAGTACAGGGCTAAGAACGTTTATTAATACAGGCGGAGCTAACTATGTATATGATCCGCAATATGAAGCTAACTTTCCACCTATAATTAATTATCTCGCTTTAGTTGATTATAACCGTGATGGTATTATGGATCTTGTTCAGCAAGGATTAACCGGGGTGCCCGGATTTGATGTTTGGAGAGGCTACTACAATGCTAAAGAACAATTATGCTTTTCGCACTATCAGCAATTGTATTATGATAATGCAAGTTGGGGTCATACTAATGCATATGTAAATCCGGCTGATATACCGGCCATTGTAGATATTGATAATGATGGCGACCTGGATTTTCTGTCTTATGAAACCCTGGGTTATTATGTGCTACTGTATAAAAATACACAGGTAGAAGATGGCTTGCCTAAGGATTCTATTCGCATAAAATTAAAAGACCAGTGCTGGGGTAAGATAGGGCAGAGCTACCGTTTATCTTACTATTTGCCTTCCAATTGCAATAATTCAGGTCTCAGGCCCGGTGAAAAAACTACGCATACGGGTAACGCTATTTGCCTGGTAGATATGGACGGTGATGGAGACAAGGATTATCTCGGTGGCAATGTTTCTTATTCTAAAGTAGTCTATTGCAAAAATGGCCGGATACCTTATAATGCAGCGGGGCCAGATAGTTGCGTAAGCCAGGACACTACATGGCAAAGCATTGGCGGGCATTCTTTAGATATGCCTACATGGCCGGCCATATACAATATAGACATTGATAATGATGGCAAAACAGATATTTTGGTATCGCCAAATAGCAAAGGTGAGAATCGTAAATGTTCAGCTTTTTATAAAAATACAGGTACTACCACCGTACCTAATTTTACTTTTCAATCAGATACATTCTTAGTAGACAGAACTATCGATGTGGGTAGTGGTGCTTTCCCGGTTTTTTTCGATTACAATAAAGATGGCAAACCCGATCTGTTTATTGGCTCAGATGGTTATTACCAGCCAGATGGTACTTATAGGGCGCGCATCTCTTATTATATGAATACAAGTACTGCGGGTACTACCTCTTTTACATTACAAACAAGCAATTTTTTAAACATCGACTCATTCAATTTTCAGGGTACATCTATTGCTTTTGGTGATTTGGATAATGATGGTAAGAAAGATCTTATCATTGGCCACAAAAATGGCACTTTCACATTTTTTAAAAATACCGCAGCATCAGATGCAGTGCAACCCATTTGGAAACTCTCACAGCTTACATTACAAGATATAAGCAGCAATACAATAGCTGTTGGCGGTAATGCGGCCCCATGCATATACGACCTGGATAAAGATGGTAAGCCCGATCTTATTTCGGGTGAGTATGGAGGCTATTTACAGTATTACCAAAATGTGTCTACTACACCGGGCGTTGTTGCTTTGAAAAAAATTAATGCGCAGATCGGTGGTGTAAAAGTAGATGGCCCTTATGGTCATAATAGTGTACCCTTTATTGGTAAGATGGACACTACCGGCAAAGATTACTTGCTGGTTGGCAGCAGCTCTGGTTTGTTATATCGCTACGATGGATTTCAATCCGGCGATACTACTGCTAAATATTTGTTGAAAGATTCTGCCTATTCTTATATCGATACTAATTACCTGTATGTGCGTAACAATGCCAGCTATACTTTAGGGGTATATCAAGGCCTGCGTTCTGCACCTGCTATTGCAGATATAGATGGCGATGGCCTTTATGAAATGGTAGTGGGTGATGTATTTGGTGGTGTAAAAATGTATAAACAGGATACCAGCAGGTTAGATGTACCTGTTAACCTGAATGAGGTACAAATGAATTTGTATCCAAACCCGTCCAGCCATGATGTATATCTTTCCTGGTCCAAACCTTTGCTACACAATATAACTATTGATGTGATCAGCCTCACCGGGCAAAGAATGTTATCGCTCTCGTTAGATGGTTCAGCAACAACAGCCAGCTTTTCGGTAGCGTCATTTCAGCCCGGTTTGTATATCGCTGTTTTAAGCAGTGGGAACAGCCGTCTTTATAGCAAGTTTACAGTTACTAAGTAGTTGATCGTCGTATTTAATAGTAAAGCCCTTTGTCAATATATTGGCTCACATACTCACTTACGCCTTCTTCAAGAGAATGGAATAGTTTGGTATAGCCCGCTGCACGTAGCTTGCTCATATTGGCTTCTGTGAAATATTGATACTTATCCCTGATGTCAATTGGCGTATCTATGAACTCAATTTGTTCCTCTAACTGTAGTGTGGTGAATATAGCTTTTACCAGGTCTTTAAATGTACGTGCTATTCCTGTACCTACATTATATAGCCCGTTAGCAGGATGCTGTTCCATCAGCCAGGTGCAAATGCTTACTACATCGGCTACATAAATAAAATCACGTTTTTGCTCACCGTCTTTATATCCAGGGTTATGAGAGCGGAACAATTTTACCTTGCCCTCTTTTTTTATTTGATGATACGCATGAAATATCACCGATGCCATACGTTCCTTATGATATTCATTAGGGCCATACACATTGAAGAACTTTACCCCAGCCCAAAAGGGTGGGGTGGTCTTTTGTGCTAATGCCCAGATATCAAAATCATTTTTAGATTGTCCGTAGGGATTCAGCGGGTGCAACTTGCTCACTATATCATGCCGGTCTTCATAGCCATACTCACCATTACCATAGGTTGCTGCTGAGGACGCATATAACAGTGGAATATTATTTTCGGTACACAACTTCCATATTGCCTGTGAATAGTCCACGTTCAGGCGCTTATGCACACTATAGTCCATTTCGGTAGTGTCTGTGCGTGCCCCTATGTGAAATATGTATTGTATGCTGCCGGTATAGGTCTTATACCAATCAAAGAATTGGTCGCGATCTATTTTGTCTGTATATTTTTTACCAGCCAGGTTATTCACCTTGGTCTCATCGGTAAAATCATCTACAAGGATCAGCTTTTCAAACCCTAAGCGGTTTAAATAACCCGTAAGATAGCTGCCGATAAAACCGGCAGCCCCCGTTATAACTATGGTATCTGTTGTTTGCATTATTTACCTACCGCGCTGTCACTACTCATTTTGTGCGAGCCACTATCTACATTCGGTATTTGGTTGGCAACAGGTGTATTCTTTTCATCCTTGCCTGCTGCTGCCGGAGCTTCCGCTTTCTGTGGCTCTTTCTTTTCTTCGCTATTGCTTATCACATTTACAAAATTCAATGCGGCTATGAAAAGAACTACTATGATCACTACCAGCCAAAATGAAGAGCCCAGTGAAGTTTTAGATTGGTTTATGTCTGATTGTTTGTTGTGGCCTGAATGAGGATCGTGTGACATTAGTTATTTGTTTTTTTAATGCGCAAATGTAATTTTTTAGCGCCATTTATTTAAGTATCTGGCCAAAAAACTATATTGTATTTATATTTTTAATATTGCTATTTTTTAAGAGTTGGTGGTTCCATGACCGTACCGCAATGTTTGCAGGTTCGCTTGTCTAAGTCTGAATAAAACCGGTTCATTACCGGTGGCAATTGCGTCACTATATCATCTACGTGCAAAAATTCTTCATAGAGTTTTTCATGGCAGTTCTCACAAAACCACATAAAACCATCATCTTCCACAGTGGTTCTTACGCGCTCCACCACCAACCCAACCGTATTAGGGCCACGTTGTGGAGAGTGCGGCACATGCTTGGGCAACAGGAACATCTCGCCTTGTTTTATTGGCAGGTCCACTATTTTGCCGTCTTCGTGTATGCGCACCACTATATCACCTTCCAATTGGTAAAACAGTTCCTCTCCCTCATCATAATGAAAATCTTTGCGGCTGTTGGGACCGCCGACTATCATTACTATAAAGTCTCCGGAATCTGTATATACAGATAGGTTGCCTACAGGGGGTTTTAATAAATGTCTGTTTTCATCTATCCATTGTGTTAAATTAAAAGGACGTCTTACTGCCATATCAAATCAGGTTTGTTGCGGTTAAATTTAATAAAATTCTAGTTTTCCAGCACTTTCATTTTCACGGTTTCTATACGCGTATCACTTACCAGCAATATATCAAACTCAAAATTATTGATGAGTATACGTTCTTTTATTTTGGGTATGGTTTCGTGTTGGGTGATGATATATCCTGACAGGGTTTCTGATTCATCTGTGGGAAATTCAAAACCGTATTTTTCATTCAGGTAATCCAATTCCAGCCTGCCAGAGAAAATATATTCGTTCTCTGCCAATTGTTTTTCTACATACTCTTCCACATCATATTCATCCTTTATCTCGCCAAATATTTCTTCCAACACATCTTCCATAGTTACAATGCCTGCTGTGCCGCCAAACTCATCTATTACCCATGCAATGCTTTTGCGTTCTTTAGTAAACAGGTTCATCAGGTCAGATGCATTCATCGCCTCCGGCACTGCTGATATGGTATGCAATATCTGTTTGATCGCATTGGGATGGCGGTTCAGGTCAAGGTGATGCACATAGCCTATGATATTATCAATAGAATCGTCATACACTATTATTTTAGACAATTTGGTACTGATAAATTTCTCCAATACCTCCGGTATCGGTGTTGTTACATCTATCGCTTCTATCTCGTTGCGTGGCACCATGCACTTGCGTATCTTCACATTGGCAAGGTATAGTGCGTTCTCAAACAGTTCTGCATTTACTTCATTGTCCTCGTTCTCATATCCCTGCATACTTTGCTTCACAAAGACCTCAAGGTCTACACGGTTAAAGATCTGTTTATGCTCTTTTATACGCACATTAAACAGGTATTTCAATATGAACTCTGATATATTCACAAACAGCTTTGCCAGTGGGGATAAAATATAATAGGTGAACTGCATTGGCAGGCTAAAGAAGCTGAGCATGGCATCTGCCTTGCTACGAAATATGGCTTTAGGTAAAAACTCCGCAAACAATAATATTATAGTAGTAGCAAAGACCGTATCGAGTAAGAGGTGTACATATTCTGAATTAAAAGGAGGGGGTAATGTGCTTAGAAAAGGTTTGCTGAGTTCGGTCATTAATATACCATATATGACCAGGACAATATTCACGCCTACCAGGCTGGTACCGATATAGCCCGCGGGGTCTTTCATAAAGCGGCCTATGATCTTGCCCGACAGTGTGCCTTGTTTTTTGCGCAGCTCTATATTCAGTTTATTGGCAGAGATAAACGCTATCTCGGTGCCTGCAAAAAAGCCGATGAGCAAAATGCAGATACCTATATACAACAATAAATGCGTCATGTCCATGTGGTAAAGTTAATGCGGTGGGCTGATATATCATTATCTTTAGTAAGATGCCTTAGGAATATCATTATTTGGTTTAGATATTATTGGTTTGTTATTTAAAACGAATGCCAATAACAATAAGTGTTTCGGTAACTGAAACAATAACTTTTGCGGCAGGGATATACTACCTGTTTTCTCACAATGACATAAAAAATATTCACAATGTGTTGTTTTATTAACACCTTTTTGGGGATAAGAATTATATTTTTAGCTCAATACTTTCAATAGCAGTTAGAACTGTTATTTTTGTTTCGCTAAAAGGCACTTATATGCAATCATTTGATTTTAAGAAACTAAAGCTGGACGCTATCATTATTATTGGTTTCGCGGTATTATCCCTATTGTATTGTTACCCGCAGCTGCAGGGCAAAAAGCTAAAGCAGGATGATGTGATGATGTGGCAAGGTATGAGCCGTGAGGCAATGGCTTATCATGATAGTACGGGCAAAGACGTGCTTTGGTCGAATAGCATGTTTAGTGGTATGCCAACTTATACCACTTATACAGCGGCAGATAATTATAATTACCCATCCTATTTTCAGACTGTATTGGAAGCAGTAGGCAAACCTGCCTATTTCTTTTTTATAGCTATGCTATGCTTTTATATACTAATGCGTGTGCTTGGGGTGAACAGGTGGCTGGGAGTAGCCGGAGCCATAGCCTATGCCTTTGCTTCTTATAATTCTATTATTATAGGGGTAGGGCATGATACTAAGATGCTGACTATCGGCTATTTGCCTGCAGCGTTTGCAGGGATATACCTGATATATAAAGAAAAATGGTTAACCGGGGCAGCTTTGTTTGGTTTTTCGATGGCATTGATAGGTGGTAATAATCACTACCAGATGATGTATTATTTCATTATCATATGCCTCTGCTTTGCAGTGAGCATGTTCATTGTGGCTGTAAAAGAAAAGAAACTAAAGCAATTCTTTATTTCAAGTCTCATAGCAGCTTTGACAGGTGTGTTGGGGATACTGCCAACAATAACATCGGTAATGACCACCAATGAATATGCGAAAGAGACCATGCGTGGCGGTGGAAGCCAGTTATCGGGCCATGATAAAAAGACAAACGGGGGATTAGATAAGGACTATGCATTTGGTTGGAGTATGGGTGTGCCTGAGACCTTTAGTATAATGATACCCTACCTATATGGGGGGGCCACTTACGAGCCTTCTGAGATGGCACCTAAAACACTGGAATTTATAACAAATAATACACGTCAGGGCGAACAGATACCTGCAATGTTGCCTGTATACTGGGGCACACAGCCAACGCAAATGGGCCCTGTATATTTTGGCGCTATCATATGCTTCTTATTCTTGTTGGGTATGCTCACCGTTCGCTCTCCGCACAAATGGTGGATATTGGCAGCAAGTATCATAGGTATAGTATTGGCATGGGGTAAGAATTTTGCAGGTGTGAATTATTTCCTTTTTGACCATGTGCCTTATCTGAATAAATTCCGTACTGTGGAGATGGCATTGGTGATACCCCAATTTTTATTCCCATTATTAGGTATATGGGCGGTTCAGGATATAATTGATAAAAAGGTGAGCACAGATGTGGCATGGAAGAATATAAAGATAGCTGCAGGTATTACTGCAGGATTTTGCCTGCTGTTAGGAGTGTTGGGTAGTATGTTCTTTAATTTTACCGGCCCCCAGGACGCAGGGTTTGACCCACGCGTACTCAGCGTGCTGAAAGATGACAGGTCTTCATGGGCAATGATGAGTGGCCTGAAAAGCATGGCGTATATATTATTAGGGGCAGGCTTGCTATGGGCTTTTATTAAGGATAAGATAAAATCGATGACATTGATAATAGGACTGTGCGTGATAATAGCGATAGACCTGATGCCTGTGGCACATAATTATTTGAACGAAAGAAATTTTGTTGAAGCAAGTGACGCAGAAGCGGTGTTTCAGCCAAGACCTGTAGATAGGGAAATACTACAAGATAAAGACCCGTATTATCGTGTGTTTGATATAAGCCACAACGCTTTTAATGATGCTATACAATCTTATTTTCATAAATGTATCGGCGGTTATCACCCCGCCAAAATGGAAATATACCAGGACCTGATAGAAAGACAGATCGGTGGTGCGAACGGATCTAATTGGCAGGTGCTGAATATGCTGAACATGAAATATATGATCGTAGGAGAACAGCAAAAAGTGCAGGAGCAAGTAGTACCTAACCCGAGGGCGTGTGGCAATGCGTGGTTTGTGAATGAAATAAAATGGGCTAATACGGCAGATGAGGAGATGGACGGCCTGAACGCACCACGATTTTTAGATACAACGATGACACCTAATGCATTTAATCCAAGGGAAACTGCCATTGTGAGAGCTACGTTTAAAGATGTAATTGGTAATTATAGTTTTGGTAGGGATAGTGCCGCGAATATAAAGTTGACCAAATATGGGTTGGATGACCTTGCGTTCAGATCGAGCAATAGTAAGGATGGTTTTGCCGTTTTCTCTGATATTTATTATTCTGCAGGATGGAAAGCCTATGTAGATGGAAAGGAAACACCGATAGTAAAAGCCAACTATGTGCTGCGTGCTATAAAGATACCGGCAGGACAACATGATGTGACCTTTGAGTTCAGACCTAAGAGTTTTTATGGTGGGAGGAAAATAGCATTGGCAGGTAGTATTATGTTGTTTATTTTGCTTGGGCTCTCTTTATATCCATTATTTAAAAAAGGAAAAGAAACACCCGCGAAAACAAAAGCATGAGTAATGACCAACCCAATATGATACGAAGGGCTTTCGGACTGAGAAAGGAAATGAGTATGGGTTTTTATATTACTGATTTTATTTTCAGAAAAATATTCAGACAGAATGCAGGGGTGAAGTGGGCGGTGCATCATACCAGCACCATTCATTGCCCTGAGAAGATAACGAGGGGTAGGGGCACTTACCCGGGCGATTCTCCGGGCGTGTATATCAATGCGACTAATGGTGTGCATATAGGCGACTATACGAACCTGGGGCCGCATGTGGGTATTGTATCTGTGAATCATGACCCGATAGATAATGATGCACGGGTACCCGAATCGCCGATAGATATCGGTAATTATTGCTGGTTAGGTATGAACGCTGTGGTGTTACCGGGTGTAGTGCTGGGCGATTTTACAATAGTGGGTGCAGGCGCCGTGGTGACAAAAAGTTTCGCAGAAGGGTATTGTGTGATAGCAGGGAATCCTGCAACGATCATTAAACAATTAAACAAAACCGAATGTGAATCATTCGCCGCAAGTAAAAGCTAATTCATTATTCAGCAATTCACTTTTCATTTTTCTTACCAGGTTTTTTCCCTCACTGGCAAGCACAGTGATCGTTATTTATTTTTCGAAGAACCTTAATAAAGATGTCTACGGCGCTTATCAAAATTTCTGGATACAACTGAACCTTTTATATCCTATTGCCTGCTTTGGTGTGCATGTATTGATCATTACTTATTCCCCGCCATTCTTACTGAAGCTAAAGAACTGGCTCAGTTCTAATGCATATTTTGTCTTTGGCTTATGGCTAATGCTGCTAAGTGGTTTATTTGCTTTGCTACAACACAGGTCTTTGCATTTGCATTTTGCGATACCCTATTTGTTCTTATTTACTTTTTCATTGTCTTTTATTTTTGAATCAATACTTATCGTGTTTAAAAATTTTAAGACATTGGTGACTGTGAATATGCTATATGCCGCAGGATTTTTGTTTTTTCACTGGTATATGCTGCATTATGGGTATAGCCTGCATTGGCTGTTTGTCTGCCTGCTGGGGGTATGTTTGTTTAGATTTATTGTATATGCTATTGTGACAGGAGTGGAAATGCGCAAACAAAAAGATGTGGCTACAGCACAGGGCATTGTAATAAAAGATGTTCGCTCGCTGTGGTTGCACCTGGGGCTGTATGATGTGGTACAAAATTCATCGAACTGGATAGATAAATTTGCGATATCGGTATTGTTTACAGTGCAGGTATCGGCCATCTATGTGAATGGTACTTTGAATATCCCTTTTCTGCCCATACTCCTGAGTGCAGCAGGTAGCGCAGTATTGCTACAGTTGGGTAATACCAATAAAGATGATAATGTAGCTCATTCAGTATCGCTTGTAAACCAATCTGGGCGATTATTGTCTTGTGTGATGTTCCCGGTGTTCTTTTTCTTTTTGTGTTATAGATACGAAGTGTTCGATGTCTTATTCTCCGGGAAGTATAGCCAATCGGTGCCGTTATTCCTTATCTCTATACTTGTTATACCCGTGAGGGCTTATAGCTTTACAACTATATTGCAGAACCGGCATAAAGGCAGTGTTATAAACACAGGAGCTGTGGGTGAATTATTGCTGGCCTGCGGGCTCATGTATCCTTTATACCAATTTATGGGATTGTCGGGGCTTGCACTTAGCTTTGTGATATCTACTTATTTGCAGGCCGGGTTTTATTTGTTCTATACGGCACGTATTTTGAATGTAAAAGTGTTTTCCCTTGTGCCTTTTGCGAATTGGTTGATAAAGCTTATAGTTTTTGCTATTGTGTTCATAGTTATTCATTATTTATCTGCACTTTATTTTACAGAACTAATTAGCTTAATTTTAGGTTCTATTGTGTGTATGATAAGTATTCTTATTTCATTGAGAATTGAATTGAAAAAATAACAGTATTTATGGCAAGATTTCACAGGCAAAAGTTTGAGGATATTGTAAATACGGGCTTTGGCCCTAACAGTTCAGTAGAAGGCAGCAGGCTCATAAATAAAGAGGGCGAGGCTGACCTGCGAAAGGTAGGCTTGCCTTTGTGGGAACGCATTAGTATCTATCATACGTTGCTGCGTATGAAGACGAGTACGTTTTTAATAGTAGTGTTATTATTTTATACTACCATTAATATCATTTTTGCGTTCATTTATTTCTTTATTGGTGTCGAAAATCTTTTAGGTGCTGATGGAAATATGCCTCCATTTAATAAATATATGCAAGCCTTTTTTTTTAGTGCGCAAACATTGACCACTGTGGGTTATGGCCATGTGGCCCCGATGGGAATGATAACGAATATTGCTGCTGCCATTGAATCGTTAGTAGGTATATTGGCGTTTGCATTGGTAACTGTTTTGATATATGGAAGGTTCGCAAGGCCAAGAGCATATATACTTTTCAGCAAAAACTCAATTATAGCTCCTTACAAACACGGTAAAGGAATTATGTTTAGAATAGCTACTTACAAAAACAATCATCTCACCGACGTAGAGGCTAATCTTACTGTTGCTTTGCACGAATATGAGAATGGAAAAGAAATTACAAAATTTTACCAATTGCCGCTGGAAATAAGCAAGATAAATTCGCTTGCACTTAGCTGGACCATAGTACACTACTTGAATGACAAGAGCCCTTTGTATGGATATACGAATAAAGATTTTGTTGATAATAAAGTAGAATTCATCAGTAACATCAAAGCATTTGACGATCATTTCTCTAATATAGTGCAGCAGCGTACCTCCTATACACACAATGAAATTGTATATGGTGCAAAATTTTTACCTATGTTTCGCAGGGCTGAAAAGGGCACACATACCATTCTTGAATTGAATAAAGTAAATGCTTACGAAATGGTAACATTGCCTGAAGAAATACAAGACGAGTTTTCTGAAAGCGGAACTATGACGGCAAAATCTTAATTTTGGGTATGTTAACTGACCGTATTTCATCCCAAAAAGCATTAGCGTTCCTTGAAAAAGAAGAGAAGAATGGTGCACATAATTATCACCCGTTACCTGTAGTATTAGACAAGGGTGCAGGGGTATATGTATGGGATGTAGACGGTAAGAAATACTATGATTTTCTTTCGGGTTATTCAGCGCTGAACCAGGGTCATTGTCATCCTAAAATAATTGCTGCACTTATTGAACAAGCAGGAAAACTTACGCTGACATCCCGTGCATTTCACAGCACTTTACTGGGTGAGTACGCAGAATATATTACAAACTATTTTGGATATGACAAGGTACTGCCGATGAATAGTGGTGCTGAAGCTGTAGAAACTGCGCTGAAGCTGGCAAGAAAATGGGCCTATAAAGTAAAGAACATAAAAGAAAATACCGCCAAAATAATAGTTTGTGAAAATAATTTTCATGGCCGTACTATCAATATCATTTCTTTTAGCACAGACCCTGATGCAAGAGATGATTTTGGCCCGTTCACCCCGGGTTATGAGTTGATACCTTATAATGATCTGAATGCATTACAAATTGCGCTGGCTGGTGAAAATATAGCAGGATTTCTTGTAGAGCCTATACAAGGTGAGGCTGGCGTGGTAGTGCCCGATGAAGGGTATTTGAATAAAGCTGCAGCGCTATGTAAGGAAGCTAATGTGCTTTTTATTGCAGATGAAATACAAACCGGGTTAGCGCGTACCGGTAAAATGCTGGCCTGTGATCACGAGGATGTAAGGCCCGATATATTAATTCTGGGTAAAGCTTTGTCGGGTGGTATCATGCCTATATCTGCTGTGCTGGCAGATGATGAAATAATGCTTACCATAAAACCGGGTGAGCATGGGTCTACCTATGGTGGCAACCCATTGGCCTGCAAAGTAGCTATGGTAGCGCTACAGGTGCTGAAAGATGAGCAAATGGCAGAGAATGCAGCTATACAGGGCGCTTATTTTCGCGAGAAAATAAAAGCAATTGACCATGCCAATATTTCTATAGTGCGTGGCAAAGGATTATTAAATGCCATCGTAATAGACCATGCCAATAAAGATACAGCATGGAATTTATGCTTAGATTTAATGGAGAATGGTTTACTTGCTAAACCTACACATGGCGATAAAATTCGGTTAGCACCTCCCCTTATCATCAGCCGTAAACAAATAGATGAGTGTATTGACATAATACAAGACAGCCTGCAATCAATTTCATAATGCACGACGTTCATAAAGAAGAGCATTCTACCGGATCGGATCTTGTTAGAGATATCGTTATAGGTATGTCTGACGGGCTCACAGTCCCCTTTGCGCTCGCTGCCGGCTTAAGCGGTGCGGTGGGCACTACTGCAATTGTTATTACAGCCGGATTGGCAGAAATTGCTGCAGGCTCTATTGCTATGGGATTAGGTGGCTACCTGGCCGGGAAGACAGAGCAGGACCATTATAATTCTGAGCTTGGCAAAGAATATATGGAGGTGGAGAAGATACCTGAAATGGAAAAGCAGGAGGTACGAGATGTGTTTGCCGAAATGGGGTTGAGTAAAGAATCGCAAAATATTATCGCGGATGAAATGGCGAAGGATAAGGACAAGTGGGTGGACTTTATGATGAAGTTTGAACTTGGGCTTGATAAACCTGATCCTAAACGCGCAAGGAAAAGTGCTTTTAATATTGGCATATCTTATATAGTAGGCGGGTTGGTGCCGTTATCTCCCTATTTTTTTGTTAGTAAACCTTTGGATGGATTGATATGGTCTTGTGGTGTTACTATTGTTTGCTTGTTCATATTCGGATTCTTTAAGGCAAAAGTAACAGGCCAAAACCCATGGGGCGGCGCTGTAAGGGTTACACTTATTGGTTCGGTAGCTGCAGCAGCTGCATTCTTTATCGCAAAGCTGTTCAGCGCTTAATTATATAAAAGCAGTAAAAGCTTTCAGCATTCCATCAGGATATTTTATCTCTTCCAGGTATAACCCATATCCCGGCACACTAAAATCTGCATTAGTATTATTGTTCGACTCAATGATCTCTCTGAACTCATCCACACTTATCTTGCCTCTTGCTGCTTGCAATTGTGTGCCTACTAACCCTCTTACCATACCGCGCAGAAACCGATTGGCTTCTACAGTATAATGCAACTCATTGTTTTCTTCTTCCCAATAAGACTGGTAAATATTGCAGATAAAGGTTTTGGTTTGGGTATTACGTTTCGAGAAGCTTTCGAACAATGTATATTCTTTTATTATGGCAGCTGTCTGTTGTAATATTCCCTTGTCGACGCTAAATGGATAATAATAGGCCCTGTTATATAGAAAAGGGTCTTTTTTGGAATAAATGCGATACCTGTATTTTCTTGCAATAGCATCAAATCTTGCATTGGCTTCCGGCTTGTCAGCAGTATAAATATTCTTCACCGCTATGCTATGTGGCAGGATCGAATTCATATTGTATACAAAGCTTTCCCTGAGTGGCTGTTCTGTATCGAAATGATAAAAATTGCAAAGCGCATGCACCCCTTCATCTGTTCGGCTGGCACCAAAAGATTCTACGGGCTCTTTAAAAAGGGTATTGAGCGCCTTATTTATTTCAAATTGTATGGTAGGTGTGGTTCCCTGCACCTGGGACCCATGAAATGCTATACCGTCATACATTACTTCCAGGAAATACCTTGTCATGATGTGCAAATGTAATATCCCTGCACAATAAAAAAGGGTCCTTGAAAGTACCCTACCTAAAAAAACAAAGCCCCCTCGGTTGAACCGAGGGGGCTTTAAATATATAATTAAGTGTAAGGATTAGGCTATGCTGTTAACTCTTTTTACAAGTCCTGATTTAAGGTTGCTTGCTTTGTTCTTATGGATAATATTGCGTTTAGCTAATTTATCTATCATTGAAACAACTTTAGAAAGTGATTCCTGTGCTGCTTTTTTATCAGTTAAAGCTAAAAGCTCGCGCATAGCGTTACGTGTAGTTTTACCATAATAACGGTTATGATCACGGCGTTTTTCGCTCTGGCGTACGTCTTTCCTGGTTGCTTTATGATTTGCCATCTAATTTATTATTTTTTAAGGACTGCAAAGGTAAGGTAAAAATATATTTATCACAAATAATTTTTAGGTGCATTACATCGTGTTTTCACTGAATAATTTTTTTGACCGTTGGGTAAGGAATTCCTTCCTTTTCACAAAATTCTCCAGTTTATCCTTTGGAATGCGCAGATTGTAAGTATCAGTAGGGTAGGTGTTATATTCAAATAATTCATAATCATTGTTCCATTTATTGAGTAGTTTTAGGTCTATCCCAAGGTCCTGGGCTATTAATTGCATACTCAACGGCTCTTTGATGCGCACTATGGTCATGCTTTTAAGCTCTGCTTCAGTAAACTGTTGTTTGGCAGGTGTTTTACTTATTTCAGCTATTACACGGCCTTTATCATCAAATTTCACATCAATGGGCACATCCCCTAAAGCAATGAATTTACTCAGGTTCTCAAAAATGCTGGCCGTAGCAATAAATGCCAATACATGGCCCTGTGTTTCTTTAGGCAGATAGGGCTTAATATCCCAGAAATTGGTACTGCCTGTACGTGCAATGGCACGCTGCACAGGTCCCGGGCCGCTATTATAAGCTGCGATAACCAGCAGCCAATCGTTTAGCTGGCTATACAATATAGTAAGATACTTGGCTGCCGCATTGGTTGATTTGTTCCAATCGCGTCGCTCATCGTTTTTGCGGGT
>Ga0207152_1001_pt3 | contig 79167 bp, 40 predicted proteins | sample Alteio_BWMinHeat_30_FD_153590 | JGI IMG/M metagenome (GOLD analysis project Ga0207152, IMG submission 153590) | Enriched cells from forest soil in Barre Woods Harvard Forest LTER site, Petersham, Massachusetts, United States -... | ecosystem: Environmental > Terrestrial > Soil > Temperate forest >... | reverse complement strand
AATCTGTTTCGGATTAATGTTTGATCGTAACTGCGTCGTTCAGGTCGGTATCTACCAATATACGTCCGCAATGTTCGCAAACGATGATCTTTTTGCGCTGACGTATCTCGCTTTGGCGCTGAGGCGGTATCACATTGAAGCAACCACCGCAAGAATCACGCAGGATAGGCACTACTGACAGGCCATTGCGATAGCTATTGCGGATACGCTCATAAGCAGAAAGCAAACGTGGGTCTACTTTTCCTTTAGCGTCTTCTGAATCTTTTGCAAGCGCTTTTTCTTCTTTTTCTGTTTCTATGATGATCTTGTCAAGCTCAGTACGCTTTAGTTTCAGCGCAGCTTCTACATCCTTTATTTTATCTGCTGTTTTCTGTTTGGCGGCATCACGCTCTTTCAGTTCTATGTTAGCGTCTTTGATGTGCTTTTCGTTCAGTTTCACCTCAAGTTCCTGCATCTCCATTTCTTTGGTGATGGCTTCGAATTCGCGGTTATTCTTTACGTTGTCTTGCTGTTTTTCGTATTTTTTTATCAGCGCCTGTGCTTCTTTTTTGCCGGTTGTTTTAGTCTCAATAAATTCATTGATGCTTTTTTCTTCTGCATCTATGTTATTGATACGTGTTTGCAGGCCTTCAATTTCGTCTTCCAGGTCTTTTACCTCCATCGGCAGCTCGCCTTTGAGGGTTTTTATTTCGTCTATTTTGGAATCAATTTTCTGCAGTGTAAGAACGGCAGTGAGTTTTTCCTCTACAGAGAAGTCTTTAACAGTGGCCATTAGCTAAAATATTTTACAGGATTGGTACTAATATTTGATAAAAGGATTGCAAATTTAGGGAATTTTTTGTTAAGAATTTCCTCAAATATTTCAACGGTGAACTGCTCGGACTCATAATGGCCTACATCTGCTATCACTATTTTGCCTTCCGCATCGAAAAACTGGTGATATTTAAAATCTCCTGTTATGAAAAAGTCGGCCCCGGTACCTATGGCATCGCTGAGCAAAAAGCTTCCGGAGCCGCCACAGACAGCCACTTTGCTTACCTGCCTACCCAATAAAGCAGTATGACGAATGACACTCGTTTTTAAATTATTTTTAATATGTTTTAGAAGATCTTCTTCCGGCATAGGTACAGCGAGGGTACCTACCATACCGGCACCCAGATCCTGGTTGGTATTTTGCAGGGCCACCAGCTCATAGGCTACTTCTTCATATGGGTGGCTGGCAAAAAGTGCTTTGATCACTGCTGATTTGAAGTGTTTGGGTACTAATACCTCTATTTTCTGCTCCTCAACTGATTCTCGCGGGCCACCAGGTCTACCTATAGCGGGTTCGGCATCTGCCCCAGGTCTAAAAGTGCCTGTGCCAGGGGTATTGAAGCTACATTCGCTGTATTTACCAATGTTGCCTGCACCTGCCGCAAAAAGAGCATCCCTTACCTTATCGGCTGCCCGGAGGGGTGCATAGGTATATAATTTGTATAAACTACCAGGCATAGGCGATAATATACTGCAACTGGTAAGCCCCAGTTTCCCGGCAATTTTGGCATTTACCCCATTGGCAACATTATCGAGATTGGTATGTGCCGCATATATATGAATATCATTTTTAATAGCTTTTTGCACTATCCGCTCCACATAGGTCTTACCTGTAATCGTTTTCAGGCCCGAAAAGAGCAATGGGTGGTGTGCTACTATCATATTACAGTTGCGCTGTAAGGCCTCATCGATCAATGCCTCTGTAATATCGAGCGCAATTAAAACACCCGTTACCTCTGCCAAAGGGTTGCCTACTTGCAGGCCCGAATTGTCGTAGCTCTCCTGGTACACAGTAGGTGCAAATTCGTCTATAGTCCGGATGATGTCGTTTACTTGCATTGAAGGAGTTAGATCGTTAAATGGTCAATTAGTTAAGAAGATAATAGGGGGACAAAATATAATGGAGTTAAAATTAAAAATGAAAATGTTAATAAATGGATATTATCTATTAAAAACAGAATTTTACGAGACATTCACTTATTTTCGCACTGCTAATTTTGGATTTTGCACCCGATCTTTAAACATATAATAACAATAATAGGCGTTGTGCTGCTTGCATTGGCATTTGTACCTGCTTTGCGTAATAATGGTGTGGAATTTGACCCCATAGACGCAGATGATTTTGCTGTGATGAAACAAAGCACCGGGGAGCAATATATGAACCTGCAAAAAGCCGCACAACAGGAAGAAACCGTTTCTGACCTGCAATCTAAACATGACAAACGGGTGAAGCTCAAACATACATCCTTTCAATTGGCACTGAATATTCATGACAAATCCTGTTTGAACATCTTCAACATAGACCGCGAACATATGGCTTTAGAAGCTAACCACTATCTACATCTCTTCTATCGGGATATAAAACCACCACCACGCCTTGTATAAATAATGGGCCCTGCCTACACAGATATCTCCAACTATAAATAGGTGATACAACCATATAGCCATAAATTGATATGACTAATTTTATACACTAAAGGAATACCCATGTTTTATAAAAAATTTGCGAAAGGCATTTGTTTAGCATCTTGTTTATGCCTGTTGCAAGCAATAACCGCGAAAGCGCAAGAATTGTCACAAGCTGATACACTACGTTTAGACATAGTATCAGCAGAAAAACTGTTTCTTGAGAAGAACCTGACCTTGCTGGCACAGCATTATAATATAGAGAGCGCACATGCCCTGGTAATGCAAGCAAGAAAGTGGGATAATCCTACCCTGAATACTGACCAGAATATATACAGAAAAGGGGATGGATGGTTTAAACACGAAACAGTAACTGATAGCGCAGGCAATGTAACCCCTAAAGGAGAAGTATATGTGCAGGTGCAACAGCTAATAAAAACAGCCGGCAAACGTGGCAAACAAGTAAATCTTGCCAAAACAAATGTAAATCTTGCAGAGTGGCAATTTAAAAGTGTGATGCGTGAATTGAGAGCTACACTGATAAAAGATTTTTATACCATTGCCCAGTTACAAGGAACCGCTGCGTTATATAGTGATAATATGGAGCAGCTTTCTAAATTGCTGAAAGGTATGGAAGCCCAATTTAAAGCCGGCAATATTGCTAAAAAAGAATACCTGCGCGTACAGGCCCTGATGGTAGGTCTGCAACAAGATATAACGGAAAATGCCAAAGACCTGAATGATAATGAGGCAGAGCTAAAAACAATGCTGCAGGTAACCGGTAATGTATATATAAAAGCAGATGCCCCTGAGGCAGAAACCGCTATAGTACCCAATGTAAGCATTGCACAACTACTGGATAGCGCAAAGCTTAATAATACGGACTACCAACAAGAGGTGTACCAAAGCATATATCAGAAACAATACCTGGTTTTACAAAAAGCATTGGCAATACCCGATGTGACCGTTGGACCTGAATTTGACCAGAATGCTAACTACGCCCCTAATTATTTTGGCCTTAGTATTTCTTTGCCTTTACCTGTTTGGGACAGGAACCAGGGAAATATAAGATCAGCAAGGATGCAGGTAAAAATGGAAGACGCACAACTGAAAGAAGCAGATAATAAACTGCAAAATGATGTGCTGAATTCTTACCAGAAATTATTGCTGACCATAAAGCTTAACTCAGGCAGTAACCAGCAGTTTTATACTGATTATTACCAATTGTATAAAAATGTAGTGCAGAGTTATAATGACAGGCAAATAAGCTTGTTGGAATTCCTGGACTTCTTTGATGACTATAAAGACACAAGAGAAAAACAATTAGAACAAACACTCAACTTACGCCTTGCGAAGGAAGACCTGAACGATGTGGTAGGAGTAGATATTATAAAAGACTAAAAAATATTTTAAATAATGAAACAAGCAAGTATATTATTATTAACTGCCATTATATTCATCACTTCTTGCAGCCATAAAGAGACGAAAGAAGAGATAAAAAAATTTACGCTGAGTGATACCATGATGAATATGATACGTATAGACACTGTACGCAATTGTAATGTGGCAGATGAAATATCGCTGAGTGGCGTTGTGAGTTTTAATGAGAACAATGTAGTAAAAGTATTTCCGCGTAGCAGCGGCCAGGTAGTAGAATCGAAGGTGACACTTGGTGATAAAGTAAGCAAAGGACAAGTGCTGGCTATAATAAGAAGCGCTGATGTGGCAGGCAATTATAGTGATCTTAATTCCGCGAATGCAGACTTGTCTATCGCAAAAAGAAACATGGAAAATACTGAGGCTTTATACAAAAGCGGCATCAGCAGTGAGCGCGAATACAACGAAGCAAAACAGAATTATCAAAAAGCGCTATCTGTGAAAAATAAATCTGAAGTGGCGCTCAGCATTAGCGGTGGCAATAAAACCACAACCGGGGGGCAATTTTCTTTGGTATCACCTATAGACGGGTATATTGTAGAAAAAAAGGTTACAGCCGGCTCGTATATACGCCCCGACATGGGGGACAACTTATACACCATTTCTGACCTGAAAAATGTGTGGGTGTATGCTAATGTATATGAAGCAGATATATCGAGGGTGAAAGAAGGATATCCTGTGAAAGTAGTAACGCTCGCTTATCCTGATAAGACTTTTGCCGGCAGAGTGGATAAGATAAGTGAGGTGCTTGATCCTCAAAGCAAAGCTTTGCGTGCACGTGTAACCATAGATAACAAGGAAATGCTTTTAAAGCCTGATATGTTTGCAAAAGTTATTGTAAGCAATGAAGAAGGCATGAAAGCATTGTGCATACCTACCTCTGCATTAATATCACAAGATGGTAAAAACTTTGTTGTGATATATAATAGCCGTGAAGACCTGCAGATCACTGAGATCAATATCATTAAAACAGTTGCTGACAAGACCTATATAAGTAGCGGTGTGCAAGACGGGCAGCGGTTAGTAACTAAGAATCAATTACTGATATTCAACCAGTTGATAAGTACAGCAAGCAACTAATGATTTAGCCGTAACCATTTTTCTTCAAGGTATTTAATGTGATGCAAATTCCATGAACAAGTTCATTAAACAAATTATATACTTTTCATTACGCCATAGATATGTAGTATTCCTTTTTACTGTCATTATGGCCATAATCGGGATCGTTAGTTATAAAAACACACCTATCGAGACATTCCCCGATGTAACAAACACCCAGATCATCATCATTACTCAATGGCCCGGCAGAAGCGCTGAGGAAGTGGAGAAATTAATAACGATCCCGCTTGAAACAGGATTAAACTCTGTGCAGAAAAAAACGAGTTTAAGAACCATCTCTTGTTTTGGGCTGTCATATATCGTTATCATTTTTGATGATAATGTAGAAGACGCATTTGGGCGGCAACAGGTACTAAGCAGGATCATGAATACAGATCTGCCTGACGGTGTAAAACCTGAAATAGAACCGCCCTATGGACCAACGGATGAAATATACCGATACACATTACGGAGTTCCACAAAATCAATACGGGAACTGACCACCATACAGGATTGGTTCCTGGACAGGCAATTTAAATCTGTACCGGGTGTAGCCGATGTAAATGCTTTTGGTGGTGAAGAGAAAATATTTGAGGTGAGTGTTAACCCCAATTTATTGCTTAAGTATGGCCTTACTGCGCTGGATGTATACAATGCCGTGAACAAAAGCAATATAAATGTGGGCGGTGATGTGATAGAAAGAAACGGACAGGCATTTGTAGTACGCGGTATAGGACTGGTAAACAATATTGATGAGATCAACAACATCATTATTACCAATATCAACAATGTACCGGTACTTGTAAAGAATGTAGCAGACGTGCGTGAGAGCGCTGCTCCGCGCCTAGGCAAGGTGAGCAGGAACAGTGAACCAGATGTAATGGAAGGCATTATTGTGATGCGGAAAGGAGAAAACCCAAGAGAGGTACTGGACCAGGTACATAAAAAAGTAGCAGAGCTGAATAAGACGCTTGCAAAACAAGATGTAAAAATCGAAACTTTTTATGACCGTACCACCTTGATGGATTTTTGTACGGAAACTGTTATCCATAATCTGATCGAAGGTATTATTCTTGTAACGGTTGTTGTATTTCTGTTTATGGCAGAGTGGAGAACGACAGCCATTGTTGCGCTTATTATTCCTTTAGCCCTTCTATTCGCATTCACTTGTATGAGAATCAAGGGAATGACCGCTAATCTACTGAGCATGGGGGCAGTAGACTTTGGTATCATCATAGACGGTGCCGTAGTGATGGTAGAAGGGATATTTGTGGCTATGGACCATCTTGCCAAAGAGGTGGGTATGGAGAAGTATAACAGGCTAATAAAATTAGGGCATTTTAAAACAGTAGCAACAGATAAAGCCAAAGCGATCTTCTTTTCCAAGCTTATTATCATGACCTGCTTGCTGCCCATTTTTGCTTTTAATAAGGTAGAAGGAAAAATGTTTGCCCCGCTGGCTTATACCCTGGGGTTTGCATTGTTGGGTGCATTAATATACACGCTGACACTGGTACCTGCCCTGGCCAGCATACTGCTTAAAAAGAATGTAAGGGAAAAACATAATCCCCTGGTAATAGGATTAGAAAAACTGGTAGACAAAGTGGCTGGTTATACTTTCAAGTTTCCAAAAGCCAGTCTTGTTATTGCTTTTAGCTTTATGTTGCTCACGTTTTTGTCAACCCGCTTTTTGGGTACGGAGTTTTTACCAAAGCTGAATGAAGGGGCGCTTTGGATAACGGCGCAGATGCCTATCAGCTCTTCTTTGAATAATTCCTATGATGTATCTCAAAGGATGTACCAGGTGATAAAAAAATATCCTGAAGTGAAAGAGGTGGTGATACAAGTGGGGCGAACAAATGATGGTACTGACCCCAAAGGGTTTGCAAACGTACAGTTTGCGGTGAATCTATATCCTAAAAAAGAATGGAAGCGAAAGATCAGTATGGATGAGCTGGTGGATGAAATGAATAAAGAACTGTCTGTGTTTCCCGGTGTCATCCTCAATTTTGCGCAACCCATAAGTGATAATGTGGCCGAAGCGGTGGCGGGTGTGCCTGCTGAAAATGCCTTGAAAATATTTGGACCTGATCTGAATATATTAGAGCAAAAATCTGCAGAAGCACAAGCTATATTGGGCAAAGTAAAAGGGGTATCTGATCTCGGCGAATTTAAAGTAGTGGGGCAGCCTGAATTCAGAATTGAACTGGATCAACAAAAAATGGCATTATATGGTGTCAATGTTGCAGATGCCAACTCTATCATCGAAATGGCACTCGGTGGTAAGGCAGCAACTGTATTATACGACAACGATAAGCGTTTTGATATTCGCATCCGTTACCAGAAAGAATTCAGAGATGATGATGAGAAGATAAATAACATGATAGTACCCTGCGGAAATGGTAATGTTGTACCCCTGAAAAACATAGCAGAGATAAAAAGAGTAACCGGGCCTGCATTTATTTACCGGGATAAAAACACCAGGTACATTGGTGTGAAATTCAGTGTGCGTGACAGGGACCTTGGAGGTACTATAAAAGAAGCGCAGGATAAGATCAATCAAAAACTACAGCTACCTGATGGTTATTCGGTGGCATGGAACGGTGAATTTGAGAACCAGGAAAGAGCGCAACACACTTTGGCAACTGTAGTACCCATCTGTCTATTGATTATTTTTGTGTTATTATTCATTGCATTCGGTAATGTAAAAGATGCATCCATCGTATTGATAGACGTACCATTTGCATTGATAGGGGGTATCCTTGCTTTGCATTTAAGAGGAATGAATTTTAGCATATCCGCCGGTATCGGATTTATTGCCTTAGCAGGTATATGTGTGCAGGATGGTGTTATTCTTATCAGCCAGTTCAAACATAATCTTGAACAAAAATTGCCATTAAAAAAAGCGATACACGATGGTGTGGTGTCCCGGGTACGACCGGTAGTGATGACAGCACTCATGGCTGCAATCGGTTTATCTCCGGCCGCTTTTAGTACCGGCATAGGTTCTGAATCACAAAAACCCCTTGCTACAGTTGTAATAGGTGGTCTAATTACTTCTACCATACTTACACTTCTTATACTACCTGTTATATACAGCATGGTACACAACCTGATACATAAAAGAGAGAACAGGAAACTGCTGAAGAAAATAGGAATGATGAGTTAATATATTTTATGATTCAATAATAAAAGGACCTGCAATTAGGCAGGTCTTTTTATTTAATTAAAATCGTAAATGTTACAATACACCTATCTACAGCAAAATTATTATTCAGTTTAATTTATATTTTCATACATTCAATAAATAATGTCGTTGTGCTATAACACTGTGGTGTATTGCAGCGCATATGGCACTATACAATCATATTAAGTATTCAGCAAAATGAATAAGTTTATTAAGAGTATCATATATTTTTCTTTAAGGCATCGCTATTTCGTTTTTTTTATGACCGCCATATTGGCTGTTATAGGATTTATCAGTTATCAGAACACACCTATCGAAACCTTTCCGGATGTAACAAATACACAGATCATCATTATTACACAATGGCCGGGCAGGAGTGCTGAAGAGGTAGAAAAATTTGTGACCATACCCCTCGAAACAGTGCTTAATTCTGTACAGAGTAAAATAAGTTTACGTACAACGTCTGCATTCGGGCTATCTTATATACGTCTCATATTTGATGATCATGTTGATGATGCTTTTGCGCGCCAGCAAGTATTTACTCGTATTGGAAGTGCTGACCTGCCGGATGGTATAAGTCCCGAAGTAGAACCACCTTATGGTCCTACAGGCGAAATATACCGCTATACACTACAAAGCAAAACAAAAAATATTCGTGAGCTAAACACAATTCAGGAATGGGTGCTCGACCGCCAGTTCAAAGCCATACCCGGTGTAGCCGACGTAAACACTTTTAGCGGTGGTGAAAAGATATACGAGGTAAGAGTAAACCCCAATAAAATTACTAATTACGGACTCACATCACTTGATGTATATACTGCCATAGCGAGGAGTAATATAAATGTAGGTGGCGATGTGCTGGAAAAGAATGGCCAGGCATTTATAGTACGCGGTATTGGCTTGCTCAATGACATCAGCGAGATAAACAATGTGATCGTTACTAAAATAAATGGCGTACCTATTCTTGTAAAAAATATTGCCACAGTTGTTGAGACAGAAAAACCAAGACTCGGAGATATAAAAAGAGATAAGGAGGAAGACGGCGTAGAAGGGATCATAGTAATGCGGAAAGGCGAGAATGCAGAGCAGGTAATAAATGCCATTCATGAAAAAGTTACAGACCTGAATGAGAATATATTGCCTAAAGATGTAACCATTGTTCCATTTTACGACCGCAGTGAGTTAATGGCCTATGCTACACATACCGTGCTGCACAATCTGTTTGAGGGCATTATACTGGTAACGATGATCGTGCTGATCTTTATGGCTGACTGGCGCACTACGTTGATAGTAGGTATCATTGTACCGCTTGCATTATTGTTTGCATTTATGCTCATGCGCATGCGCGGCATGACGGCCAACCTGCTGAGTATGGGGGCGGTAGACTTTGGTATTATTATAGATGGTGCCGTGGTGATGGTAGAAGGGCTATTTGTGGCACTCGACCACCGGGCCAAAGAAGTGGGCATGGACCGCTTTAATAAATTGGCCAAATTAGGTTTGTTCAAAAATGTAGGTGCCGAAATGGGTAAGGCTATATTCTTTTCAAAACTCATTATCCTTACTTGTTTGATACCCATATTTGCTTTCCAGAAAGTAGAGGGCAAAATGTTCTCGCCTCTTGCTTATACATTAGGATTTGCACTGCTTGGCGCACTCATATATACACTTACATTGGTACCTGCACTCTCCAGCATATTACTGCGAAAGAATGTGAGGGAAAAACACAATGTGGTAGTTGAGTTTTTTGAGAAGTACATCATGCGGGGTTTCAAGTGGGTATATAGGAACCAACGTACCAGCCTGGTAGTAGCAGTAAGCGTGATGGTTCTTACGTTCTTTTCTGCGAAATTCCTGGGTTCTGAATTCTTACCTGAGCTGGATGAAGGTGCGCTTTGGGTAAAGGGACAATTGCCCATGAGTGCTTCGCTGGATGAATCGAACCAGGTGTCGAGAAAGATGATGACGATATTGCAACAATTTCCTGAGGTAAAACATACATTGGCACAAGTGGGACGTACCGTAGATGGAACTGACCCTAAAGGTTTCTTCAATATAGAAATAGCAGTAGATCTAAAACCTAAGGATGAATGGCCCAAAGGTGTAACTACAGAAAGCCTGATCGACGACATGGACAAACAATTGAGCAAACTGCCTGGTATATTGTTCAACTATTCTCAACCTATTCGGGATAATGTGGAAGAAGCAGTAGCCGGGGTACCCGCCTCTCTTGCCGTAAAAATATTTGGAAAAGATTTTAAGACCCTCGATACACTTGCCAATGGAGTAATGGCACAACTGCATACCGTAAAGGGTGTGGAAGACCTCGGTGTATTGCGCAATTTGGGGCAACCTGAATTTCATATAGAACTGAACCAGCAAAAAATGGCGATGTATGGTGTGAATATTGCAGATGCTAATTCCATTATCGAAATGGCGATTGGTGGTAAGGCCGCTACACAGCTATATGAAGGAGAGCGCAAATTTGACATACGTGTGCGTTATGATAAGGAATTCAGAAATACACAGGAAAAGATAGAGCAACTGATGGTACCAACACAGGACGGCTCAAAAATTCCGATAAAAGAAATAAGTGAAACTAAGGTACTCACAGGCCCATCATTTATATATCGTGATAATAATGCACGATATATACCCGTCAAATTCTCTATTCGCGGCCGCGACCTTGGCAGCACCATCGCCGAGGCACAGAAAAAAGTGAAGGCACATGTAAAATTACCAAGAGGCTATACCATGACATGGAATGGTGAATTTGAGAATGCACAACGCGCCTCTAAAACATTGACACAGGTAGTACCGCTATGCCTCATAGGTATTTTCTTGTTGCTGTTTATCACTTATGGTAATGCCAAAGATGCTACACTTACCATTATGAACGTGCCATTCGCGCTCATAGGTGGTATCCTGGCGCTACATATTACGGGTATGAATTTTAGTATCAGCGCCGGTATTGGTTTTATCGCTTTATTTGGTGTTTGTATACAGAATGGTGTAATACTGATTAGCGTCTTTCGAAAGAACCTTGAGGCCAAAATAGCCCTTGATGCGGCTATAGAGCAGGGCGTGCACTCTCGTATACGTCCTGTGGTCATGACGGCACTGATGGCTGCCATAGGTTTATTACCTGCTGCAATAAGCACGGGTATAGGCTCTGAAACCCAAAAGCCGTTGGCCATTGTGGTAATAGGCGGACTTATTACCTCTACCATACTTACTTTATTGATACTACCGGTGATGTATGCAAGGGTTTATAACCTGATACACAAAAGGCAGAACAGGAAACTATTGAGCAAAATTGGCATGGTGAGCAAATCATAGCTCATTTACATAATAGTTCAAATCATATGGCCTTCTTTTAGAGGGCCATATGATTTATAAGAAAGATCGTTTGTTGATAACTGTAAAAAATATTTTCACCGCAATGGATTGTTATTATTGCTTATCGCTCATACTTGCAAAAACATATCCACAAAATGATGACAGTTTCATTTAGCGGTTCTACATTTGGCGGTTAAATAACAGTTTGGGAGCAGCACAATACAGATAGGATAAAACTAACCGGTAGGTTAAAAACAAGGTTGGCATTAATGTGCAGTTTTGGAGGTGGCAGTGAGCAGAAAGTGAGCAGTAAATGAGCAATTTTATCAGCATAAACAATTGATTATCAATTAAAATGACTAAAAAATATTATTTTCAAACTGGAACTAAACAAATTATCTTTGCGCCATGCAAATATTAGATGGTACAGCTACGTCTGCACATATAAAAAAACAGATAAAACAAGAGGTAGACGCCCTAAAAGCAAGCGGTGGCAAAACGCCCCATCTTGCTGTGATAATGGTAGGTGATAACCCTGCCAGTGCTGCTTATGTAGGTGCTAAAGTAAAAACCTGTAATGAGCTCGGATTCGATTCCACCCACCTGCATTTTGGTACTACAATAACAGAAGCTGAACTACTTGCAGAAGTAAAAAAACTGAATGATGACGATAGCGTAGATGGTATATTGGTACAATTACCATTACCGGACCATATCTCTACCGATCTTGTTATCAATACCATTGACCCCGGGAAAGATGTAGATGGTTTTCATCCAATATCACAGGGTAAGATGATGCTGGGACAGCCAACATTTCTCCCTGCCACACCCTATGGTATATTGCTGATACTCGAGCATTATAATATAGATGTTACGGGCATGCATTGTGTAGTAGTGGGCCGCAGTAATATAGTAGGCACACCTATGACCATATTGATGAGCAGGAATGCTAAACCGGGTAACGCTACCGTAACTATATGCCATTCCAAAACAAAGAACCTGAAAGAGATTTGCTTGCAGGCAGATGTGATAGTGGCGGCCATAGGCAGGCCAAAATTCATTAAGGCTGACATGGTGAAACAAGGCGCTATTGTCATAGACGTAGGTATCAACCGCATAGACGACCCAACTACAAAAAGCGGCGCAAGACTGGTGGGTGATGTGGATTTTGATAATGTAGCCCCACTGTGCAGCTATATTACCCCGGTTCCAAAAGGTGTTGGGCCAATGACCATCTGCGGGCTGATGAAGAATACGTTATTGGCTGTGAAACAAAAGAACATGAAGTAATCATTAACTACCAATATTAAAGAAGCGAAATGACTAGTGTGGAAAGCAAGGTAGCAATATACCCGGTAATGGAGCAGTTTTATACGCTCCAGGGCGAGGGATTTTATTCAGGTAGTGCAGCTTATTTTATAAGACTGGGAGGCTGTGATGTGGGCTGTGTATGGTGCGATGTGAAAGATAGCTGGGATGCTGATAAACATCCGAAATTAAGTACGGAGCAAATAGTCGCCGCAGCTTTGCAATATCCTTGCAGATTAGCAGTAATAACCGGTGGAGAACCGGCCATGCATGATCTCACCAGCCTTTGCGACGCATTACATGCCACAGGTTTTGAAACACATATCGAAACATCAGGCGCTTATCCCATAAAGGGTTCTCTGGATTGGATAACACTTTCACCCAAAAAGTTCAAAGCACCGCTGGAAGAGAATATGACCCTGGCTGATGAGCTGAAAATAGTGGTATATAATAAGTCTGATTTTGAATGGGCAGAGCTGCACGCAGCCAAAGTTTCACCTGCATGCAGGCTGTATTTGCAGCCTGAATGGAGCAAAAAGGAAAAAATTCTTCCGGAAATGATCGCCTATATTCAGCAACATCCAAAATGGCAATTATCTTTACAGGCACACAAATACATCAACATTCCATAACATGACCTGGTTACAAACTATAATACTCGGAATAGTAGAAGGCATTACCGAATTCCTCCCTATTTCTTCTACCGGACATATGATCATCGCCAGCTCTATTATGGGCATCAGTGAGGACGCATTTACCAAACTGTTCGAGATATGTGTGCAATTGGGTGCTATACTGTCTGTAGTGGTTTTGTATTGGAAAAAATTCTTCGACTTTAGCCGCTGGCAATTTTATGTAAAGCTGATAGCTGCTTTTATACCTGCCGCAATATTTGGTGCTTTATTTTCTAAAAAGATAGACACACTGCTTGAAAGCGCCCTTACAGTGGGTATCACATTTTTTGTAGGTGGCATCATTCTATTATTCATAGACCGTTTGTTCAACGACGCACAAATAGATGATGATAAAGAGATCAGTTACCCGAAAGCATTTTTTATAGGTTGTTTCCAGGTATTAGCGATGATACCCGGCGTATCAAGAAGTGCAGCTACTATTGTGGGTGGCTTACAACAAAAACTATCCCGCAAACTGGCAGCGGAATTTTCTTTCTTTCTGGCAGTACCAACTATGTTTGCCGCAACTGCAAAAAAATTATGGGATTTTCATAAAGAAGGCTATACTTTCCAAAGTGGCCAAATGAGTATGCTGATAGTAGGTAATATCATTGCCTTTGTTGTGGCGCTCATAGCTATTCGCACTTTCATACAGTATGTGCAGAAGCATAGCTTCAGAGCCTTTGGTATCTATCGCATCATAGCTGGTCTTGCTATATTCGGATTGATATATGCAGGTATCATCAAAAAGAAAGATGCTGCAAACGAAGCACCTAAAACAACATTAATATATCATAAATAGATCAGGCGGGGTCCCAGTTCTCGAAGAGGAGATTGAGGAAGTGGTTTTCCTCTTTAGTAATTACATTATCTGCTTTGGCAAGTTGTATAGCGAAATTGAGTAAATGTTTACGCTCTTCGGGCGTAGCATCATCATAAAAATCATCCATTGCTTTTAAATAATGAGCTTCCCATTCATCAGGCCTTAGCCGGCTGATGGTATCCATTTGTTTATCAAGGTTGACATGAAAGGGAAATTCGTGAACAAGATATTCGCGAATCACCTCTTCCTCATGAATATTAAATCTGAAATCTACCGCAGACAATATCATTAATAAATGATACCCTGCAATAGCTTTGTTCATCCTGTTGTTTGGCATAATTCCTATATCGTATGAGTCTAACTTTGGGCGGCCAGTAACAGATCGAGATCCGTATACTTAAACTTGAACCGCTTGGCAATAGGGGCATTTGTAACTAATCCTTTATACATATATACACTATTACGGAAACCGGGTTTTGCCTGTATGATACCTTCTATACCACCTATATCGGCGCACTGTTGCAAGATAGGCATCAGCACATTGCTGATGGCCCTTGATGCAGTACGTGATACACTGGACGCTATATTAGGCACACAATAGTGTATTACATCATATTTTTTAAATATAGGGTTCTCATGCGTAGTTACCCTTGATGTTTCGAAGCAGCCACCCCTGTCTATACTCACATCTATTATTACCGAGCCCGCTTTCATATTCTGTACCATCTCTTCTGAAACAACTACGGGTGTAATGCCATGCACCGGTTTTAAAGCGCCTACTGCCACATCTGCCTGGGCTAACTCTTCAGCTAGTGTTACAGGCTCTAATACCGAAGTAAAGCAGCGACGGCCTATATTATTTTGCAGCCGCATAAGGCGGTAAATAGAATTGTCAAATATCTTAACAGAAGCACCCAAACCAAAAGCAGTACGTGCAGCAAATTCTCCTACTATACCCGCCCCTATTATCAAAACCTTTACGGGTGGCACACCTGATATGCCACCCAATAGTATTCCTTTACCATTATGAATGTTGCTCAGGTATTTGGCAGCAGTGAGAATAGAACAGCTACCTGCTATCTCGCTCATTGAGCGCACAATGGGGTAAGTGCCAGCGTCATCCTTTATTGACTCAAAAGCAATGGCAATAATTTTTTTCTGTACTAATTGTTCCAGAATCTCCAGTTTAAGAAATGGCAGGTGTATGGGTGAAATTATAACCTGGCCGGGCTGCAACAAAGCACATTCATCTTCATAAATAGGAGCAGATTTAATAATGATCGCGGCTTTATATAGCTCAGCCTTATCATATACGATCCGGGCTCCCGCCTCGCTATAATCATTATCAAAGTAAAAAGAGCCTTCACCGGCCCCATGTTCAATTACAACCTCATGGCCGTTATTCACAAGCACATGAACCGATTCGGGCGTTAATGCCACACGGTTTTCCTGGAAGGTGGTCTCGCGAGGAATTCCTATAAAAAGCTGTTTCTTTTTAGGAGCTATCTCAAGAGCCTCTTCGAGCGGAATGTAAGAAAACGAAGGAGAAATATATGGTTTCTTAGTCATGCCTAACCCAACAATTCAATTTGGAGAAATATACAAAACTAGTTTCTATTAATAAAGAACTTTAACATCAATAATGTTAAGATACTGAAATAGCATTAAATATTGTCAGTTTGAGGCTTATTATTCTATTTTTGTAAATCCAGTTTGAACCAATGCTAAGACAGTCACAACACCAGAAATTACTACAAAAGCTTTCTCCACAGCAGATACAGCTCATGAAATTATTGCAGATACCGACTGCAAACCTGGAGGAGCGTGTAAAGGAAGAATTGGAAGAAAATCCTGCCCTGGAGCAAGGATCGGATAATGATGATAATGTAGATGAATACAATTTGCAGGACGGGGAAGAACGTGAAAACGGTGAGGAAGCAGATGATGTGGACCTAAGTAATGATACGGCTGACAAGATAGATATAGATGATTTTTTACGGCATGAAGATGATGATGGTGGTGGCAGCGACTACAGCGATGACTATTATGGCAGTGGTGGTGAAAATGATAGGCAAACATCGCCGGTGCGTGTAGAAACCAGCTTTCACGAACACTTACTAGACCAGTTGGGTATGCTTGAACTGGATGAAAAGAACCATAAAATAGCTGAACAAATAATAGGCAGCATAGATGAAGATGGCTACCTACGCCGCGAGGTAACCGCCATTGTGGATGACCTGGCCTTTGGGCAGAACATATACACCTCCCAGGAAGAGATAGGTGAGCTGATACAGACCATACAACAATTTGACCCCCCGGGTGTGTGTGCATGGACACTGCAAGAATGCCTACTGCTGCAACTAAAACGTATGCCTCAGCATGTTGAGGTAAAGCATGCGAGCGAAGTAATAGACCAATATTTTAATGAGTTCATCAAGAAGCATTACGATAAGATACAGCGGCAGTTAGGATTAAATAATGAAGATTTTAAAGGCGTTATCAATGTTATTATTAAACTAAACCCTAAGCCAGGCTCTGCTTTTGCAGTGCTGAATAAGGCTGAGAGTTATATTATCCCTGACTTTTTCGTGTTTAATAATAACGGCATTTTAGAATTATCGCTGAATGCTAAGAATGCACCAGAATTGCGTGTATCACAAGGATATAAAGAAATGATGCGCGCCTACGACAGGGGCGAGAAAAAAGATAAGCGCCAGAAAGAAGCTATCCTATTTATCAAGCAAAAGCTAGATGCAGCCAAATGGTTCATAGATGCTATAAAACAGCGACAACATACCTTGCTACATACCATGCAGGCTATTATAGACCTGCAAAAAGAATTTTTCCTGACAGGGGATGAGACCACGCTGCGGCCTATGATACTGAAAGATGTGGCACAGCTTACCTACCTGGATGTATCTACCGTTTCGCGTGTGGCTAACAGTAAATATGTGCAAACAGAATTTGGCACTTATAAGCTTAAATACTTCTTCTCTGAAGCCTTACAAACAGACAATGGTGAAGAGGTATCTACAAGAGAGGTGAAGACCATACTAAACGATATAATAGGCGGCGAAAATAAACACAAACCTTTTTCTGACGAAAAGCTTACAGATATGCTGCAGGAAAAAGGATACAATATTGCACGCCGCACGGTGGCTAAATATCGTGAGCAGTTGAATGTACCTGTGGCCAGGTTGCGGAAAGAACTTTAACCAGTGTACAGTGTACAGTGAACAGTGAACAGTGAACAGTGTACAGTGAACAGAGTTCAGATGATGCTATCCTAAGCCATCCTAAATAAACTATTTTGATTTTGCGTCTGATTTAAATTTTTCAGCTACTGCTTCGAGTGCTTCATAAAACGTCTCTCCATACTTACGTATCAAAGAATCTTTAAGAAATTTATAGACCGGTACTTTTAATTGAACACCCAGTTTGCAGCCTGGTTTGCAGAGGCTTTCGCGGGGTTCGTAATTTACAGCGTCGTAGGTTTTGTATTCTTTTATGCGGATGGGATATAAATGGCAGGATATGGGTTTTTGAAAATCTATCTTGCCTTCTTTCCATGCTTTTTCTATGCCGCATTTTACAATGCCCAGTTCGTCTGTATAGCCATAGGCGCATATGCCGCCATTAATAGTTGGTGTTACGTAGCCAAACTCATCATCCATTACATGGGTGCCTTGTTTGTCTATCTCGGCAATATATTCTTTGCTTATGTAGGGTTTTACTTTCGGATAGATATTCTTGAGGATCTTAGTCTCTTCTTTAGTAAGTGGTGCACCACAATCACCATCCACACAACAACCACCTTTGCATTTATTCAGGTCGCAAACAAAATGCTCCTGCACTACCTCATCACTCAACAATACTTTATCAATAGCTATCATAAGAGACCTCCCCTAGCCCCTCCCAAGGAGGGGAATATATTTGTAAGTATGCTGTTTTGCATATTGTTGCAAAGTTAAGGTTAGCGTAACAGAAACCCAAGGCTTACATGTTCAGGTAATTCATGAGCAGGTTGTAACGGTCTATAGTGTCTTCCGGGTTACTGCTGGATCCAAACACTTCGAGTATCTTGTAATTATTAAGCTCTAAGGTTGACACGATTCCAGACACATCTGTACGATTGCACTTTACGGTTACTTCCAGTTTATTCGTTTGCCTATTGGTATATAATTGTGTGCTGATAATGATCGCATCTTCATTTTCAAAAGTACGGGCTATGCCATAGAGTGTATAATTGCGCGGCTCTACTTCTATAACAATGATAGCACCGGGAATTTCCATACCGCTACTTTCGGCCACATAATCCAGGAGACTATCGGTAGTAACAGCACCTATGTATTTATTATCCTTATCCACGACCGGTATAACAGATAAATTTTGCTGATGTGCAATTCTTATAGCATCGTTAGGATGTCCATCTGCAGGAACGGCAGGTTTATAATCTAAAAAATCTCCCTTGTTCAATGGTGCATCGTGATCATCAGATTCTAATATATCATCTTCGGATACTAATGCCAGGTAATTTTCGTCATCTACTAATGGTAATTGTGTAAGATTATTATCCATCATCAGCGACAAAGCATGGGCACCCGTATCTGTTGGTAATAATGTAGGGACTGAGGGTGCTAATATTTGTTCAATAGTCATTTTTTCAAAACCTTCTAATATATAGACGTACAAAAGCCAAACTAAATTGTATAAAAATATTATTATAACAATTTGTTGACAAAACTAAAGGAAAATATCCAAATTGAATTGAAGCAATGTTAATCTAAACCTACCCGGTGTGTTTTTCGAGGAACAGGCCGAGTATCTTATTGAATTCATCAGGCACTTCCATCATTGGGGCATGACCACATTTATCTATCCAGTAAAGTTCTGAATTGGGTATTAATTTCTTAAACTCTTCCGCAACAAGTGGTGGTGTAATGGTATCATTTCTTCCCCAGATAAGACAAGTAGGCGCTGTAATTGCCTTGAGTTCGTCACCCAAGTGATGGCGTATAGCAGACTTAGCCAACGCTATTATTTTAAGCGCTTTTAAGCGATTATTCACAATAGCGTATACCTCATCTACCAGCTCTTTTGTAGCAATTGCAGGGTCGTAAAAAGTAAGTTCTACCTTTTTGCGCATAAATTCATAATCATTGCGCTTTGGGTAGGTTTCGCCCATTCCATTCTCGAATAAGCCAGAACTACCGGTAAGAATGATCGTTTTGATCAGCTCCGGATGTTTTAATGCATATACTAAAGCTACATGCCCCCCTAAAGAATTGCCTAAGAGATGGAAATTTTTCAGTTCCCTTGTGTCTATAAACTTTTGAAAATACCTTGAAAGCCCCCCAACAGAGGTCTCTAGTAATGTAAGGTCATAAAGGGGTAAAATGGGTATAATGACTTTATGTGTAAGCTTGAAATACTCTACCAGGTCTTTGAAATTACTTAACGCACCAAACAGACCATGTAACAGCACAAGGGGTTCTCCCTGACCTTCTTCCACATACTTAAACTTACCTAAGTGTTTTATTTCGTAGTCCATTCTTGAATAATACCCTGCTAAAATACTATTGTTTGTGATAAAAATGAATAACGTTTAGATTATAGGCCGATATGACAATATGATAACCCGGGAATTAAGGTATTTCAGGTATCATAGCATATAAATTCATAACTCTTAATTATAAAAAAGCACCTACCCCATTCTTATCATTATCTTTCTGAATATTAAGGTATGTATTTAATATCTTTTAAACCCATTGAATATTAGTTTTAGCTATTAAAGCATGTACAAAATTGCAACATAAGATTTGGGCTTTTGTGTAACTTTACATTATTATGTTGCAGTATTACTGCCCTTCCCTTACCGAGTATAATAGATTGACGACCAAAGAAGTAAAGATCGGTGACCTCTTATTGGGCAATGGCCACCCTATTTGCATACAAACCATGACCACTACTAACACCATGGACACAGCTGCAACTGTGGCTCAAACCATACGGTGTATAGAAGCCGGTGCTGAGTTGGTACGCATAACAGCGCCCAGCAAAAACGAGGCAGAGAATTTATTGAATATAAAAAATCTGTTGCGGGCCAAGGGCTATACAACACCATTAGTTGCAGATATACATTTCACCCCAAATGCGGCAGAGATAGCTGCCCGGATAGTAGAAAAGGTACGGGTGAATCCGGGTAATTATATAGACAAAAAGAAGTTTGACTTTATAGAATATACCGATGCTGCCTATACAGAAGAAGTAGACAGGATAAGAGCGCGTTTTACCCCGCTTGTGAAAATATGTAAAGAATATGGCACGGCTATGCGTATAGGCACCAATCATGGTTCGCTGAGTGATCGGATCATGAGCCGCTACGGCGACAGCCCGATAGGGATGGTAGAAAGTGCTCTTGAATTTTTGCGAATAGCAAGAGGTGAGAACTATCACCAAATAGTGCTGAGCATGAAAAGCAGTAACCCATTAGTAATGGTGCAGGCTTATCGGCTGCTGGTACAAAAAATGGATGAAGAATTTGGCGAATGCTACCCGCTTCACCTGGGTGTAACAGAAGCCGGCGATGGTGAAGATGGCAGAATAAAAAGCGCTATTGGCATTGGCAGTTTGCTGGAAGATGGTATAGGAGATACCATACGCGTATCGTTGACGGAAGACCCTGAGTTTGAGATACCGGTATGCAAAGATATTGTGGCAAGGTATGCCGGGAGAACTTCCGCAATAATAACCGCAACAGAAAAAATACAATTGCCCTATGATCCTTTCAATTATAAAAGGAGGGAATCTAATCCGGTAGATAATATAGGTGGACACCATGTGCCTGTAGTGATAGCGCATTTAGGCAAGAATGAAATAATTACAGTAAAAGACCTGGAATCGGTAGGCTATAGCTACGATGAAAGAACTGACAAATGGAATATAAGTGATAGTGCCGCTGATTATTTATATACCGGTAGCAAGACCATCAATTTCGCATTACCGGGTACATTAAAAGTGCTATGTGACTACCTGGCCTGGGTAAAGATAAAAGATAAGCGTAAGTATTATCCTGTACTAAGCGCAAAGGAATACATGAGCATTATAGGCAGTGTGGATGAAACATTTTTTGTGTATGTAGATGCCAACAGAACCAAGGAAGAACAGCAGCTATTTATAGATAAGTGTAAGGGGCATGAGAATACAGTGCTTTGTATAGAAAGCACGCACAAAGAAGTGCTACAGTGTATGCGCTGGTTTGTAAGCGAACTGACAAAGCAAGGCATAAAATTTCCGATAGTATTGGTGAGCAGAAGCACCCAGCCTACTGTTGATGAACAACTGATAGACATTGCAACAAATACAGGGGCTTTATTGCTTGACGGATTTGGTGATGGCCTGGTATTGATAAATACACCTTTAGAAGACATTAAAATGCATGGACGGACTTACCTACCCATGCAGAATAACCAGCAATTTCTGAATAACACTGCATTCTCTATATTGCAAGCTACCCGCACCCGCATCAGCAAAACAGAATACATTAGCTGCCCCAGTTGCGGACGTACCTTATTTGACCTGCAGGAAACAACAGCTAAGATACGTGCGGCTACACACCACCTGAAGGGCGTGAAAATTGCCATTATGGGTTGTATTGTGAATGGGCCGGGAGAAATGGCTGATGCAGACTTTGGGTATGTGGGTAGCGGACCGGGAAAGATAACACTATACCAGGGCAAAGAAGTGGTAAAGCGAAATGTGCCCAGCGAAATAGCGGTAGATGAACTGATACAACTATTGAAGGATAGTGAGGTGTGGGTAGAAAAGCCCCTCTAACTCCCCTGAAGGGGAGAACTCCTTACGCAAGAAAATTGTAATTGTTAGTGTGCTGAAATAGCGTTATGCTCCTTTTCTTCGTCGCGGCTTTTCTTATCCAGTATTACCAGTAGTGCTATTGCCATATAAAATAGCGCACCCACTTTGTGTGTTTCGTATAATTCTGAAAAGAAATTATTGATAAAGGCCGCTGCTAAGAACATAGCAATACCTAGCGTACATTTCTTATAAAACCTATCGTGAAAGCGATAGTATATTTTTTGAGCTTGTGCAAACAAGAGCATCATGAGTATGGCATATAGCAGCATGGCAGGCCAGCCCTGCTCTACCAGCATGAAGAGAAAATAATTGTGGGTAGTAGACTTCTCTGTATTGCGACTCACATAGGTGCGGAAGGAAGTAACTGCGTAAGGTTTGTAATTGTAATAAAAAGCACCGGGACCATAGCCTGTGATGGGCCTGTCGGTACTCATACGTACACCTGCTACCCAGCGGTACAATCGCTCCATAGACGACATATCCTTGCCGCGTATTGTTGCTATCATATGCTCAGTAAAGGTTTTGTGCATATAGGTCTCATTGAAATTAGGGCGATACACCATATACTCTTTATTCGATATCATGAATATGAGCAGCGCTGCCATAAGCCCATAGATGGTGGGCATTACCCACTTGACCATACGGAGCCTGATAGCCAAATAGATGATCAATGAAAATAAAACTGCGATCATAGCTGCACGCGCATAAGTAAGATATATTGCCACGGCGAAAAATATGATAAGCAGTATCAACAGGTTCCTTAACAACCACTTGCCGCGGCATAATGAATAGGCTACAAACAACAGCGGGAAGAACATAGACATAACCGTGGAATAATCTACGTGATTATAATACAACGGGTCTATGGCTCTTTGAATTTTAGCAAAACTAAATCCTATTTTTGAGTGCCTGTACAGGATAATAAGCATCGTTGCTATTAATGGAACGAGCAGAACAAGGAACCCGGTGCGCAGGTCTTTCTTATCCCTGAAAATAAACAAGGGTAAAATAAAAAACGAAACCAGCATCCATGTTTTAGACAATAGAAATTTTACAGAGAACAATGTTTCAGTAGAGAAACCTACCGCAACAGCTGTCCAAACAAACTGTAATACAATTACCAATACTATAGCATTGCGCCACCACCATTGTGGTAATATACCAGGCCGTCTTGCCCATATCAATGAAAACAAGAGTAAGAACAGCCACACGATCGGCTCATCAGGGATGGATGTGGAAAGCGAGCCACTAACAATATCCAGGTCGAACGAAAAAGGAATAGAGAATAATAATATCCAGTAGGCTAGTTTCCAATTGAGCATCATTAATAAAATGAAGAGAAACCCGACCGGTGCAGCCAGCAAAATATATTTACCAGTGTAAGCAAACAACACTACTGTAATGAACAACAGTGTGAAGCTTAAAAAAGCAAACCATTTACTACCTAGCACATCTTGCTGCATTAGCGCTTGATTGAGTTGATCATCTTATAATAAGCCATCAGCAATGTGTACATTACACTAAAGAACAAGCCAAGCAATGCGGCAACTATAAGGGTGAGCATAAGCCCCGGCCCGTTAGGACCTGAAGGTGGTATAGCTCTTGTAGTAACTTTAAGAAAACGCATATCATCATTGAACGATGCTGAAAATTCGTTGAGGATAGATACATACTTAGCACGGTCTGTAACCAACTGGTCTTTGGTAGCTTCTATATTTTGCACCTGCTCCATGGCTTTGCCATAGCCGCTGCCGCCAGCGCCTTTTACCTCTCCGGTTGTCATTGTTTCGCGGGCCGGGCTGATGATGCTATATATTTTATATTGGTCGCGCAAGCGGGCCAACGTATCTGTATAAGCATTTACCTGGCTATCTACATCCGCCAGTTTATGTTTGATAGAATTATAAATACCCTGCCTGATACCGGCATAATAGCTGCGATACATTTCTTCCAATACTTCTACCGATGTATTGGCCACATTAGCAGCAGTAACAGAATCATAAGCTATGTAGGATATTTCCATATCCTTGTATTCTGTACGCTTGATGTTGAAATTCTTATTGAATACCTCCATTAAATGCGCATGGCCTTGAGGACTATTGATATCATCTTTATATATCTGCTGGAACTGGCATTTGCGAATGATCTTGTCGCGCACCGTATCTGAATTAGCAAAGGCAGTTACCTTATCCAGGTCATCATCGCCACCATTATAATCCACAAAACGGGTTTCGTGCGTGCGAAAGATATAATTGTGATCCCCATAAAGCGGGTTGGTTACCAGGAAGCGCGTATCTGCTTTATATTTTTTATGCTTTACCGCATAGAAAATGCCACCGAGAATAGCCGCAACTATTGTTATGATAAGAACGAAGCGAAACTTTTTTTGTATCGCGCGAACAATATCTACAAGGTCAAAATGAAGTGTATCCATATGAGATCAAAAGTAAAAAGTCAAAAGTTAAAAATATCTGGTTCTTTTAGAATTAATTATTTTATATCACGGTCTCTCCGGCCTGCATTTTCTCCGCGTTTTCGGCAAACTGCAGGGCATCTATCATCTCTTGTATATTCCCATTCATAAAATCGCCGAGATTATAGATCGTCATATTGATACGGTGATCTGTAACCCTGCCTTGCGGATAATTGTATGTACGTACTTTAGCAGAACGGTCACCGGTACTTACCAGGCTTTTACGCCTTCTCGATATCTCCTCTTCATGTTTGCGTACCTGCTCCTCGTATAGTTTACTACGCATCATCTGCGTTGCTTTTTCACGGTTGCCCAACTGGGTACGCTCTGTTTGGCAAGTAATAACGGTACCAGTAGGCACGTGCGTTAAGATCACTTTGGTTTCTACCTTGTTTACATTCTGTCCACCAGCACCCCCGCTTCGGGCAGTTTCCATTTTCAGGTCGCTTTCTCTCAACTCAAAATCAATTTCTTCTGCTTCAGGCATTACCGCCACTGTTGCTGCAGAAGTATGCACCCTGCCACTTGCTTCTGTATCCGGTACACGCTGCACACGGTGCACACCACTTTCAAATTTCATAGTGCCATATACATCTTCACCCAATACCTCTAACTGAACTTCTTTAAATCCACCTACCGTACCTTCTGTTTCGCTAAGCGTAGATACTTTCCAGCCTCTTCTTTCGCAGTAGCGGAGGTACATACGTACCAGGTCGCCCGCAAATAAGCTAGCCTCGTCGCCACCCGTACCGGCACGAATTTCGAGTATTGCATTCTTTTCATCTTCAGGGTCTTTGGGTATTAATAGCAGGCGCAGTTCTGTTTCCAATTCTTCCTTTAGCTGTTCCTGTTTTTCGAGGTCTTCCTTTGCCATGTCTCTCAGCTCGGCGTCCGACTCTGTTTCGATCACTTCTTTAGCAAATGCCATGCTATCCAAACAAGCTCTATAACGTTTGTATGATTCAACTATTGTCTCGAGCTTGCGATATTCTTTACTTAATTGGGAAAATTTTTTGTTGTCACTAACAATTTCAGGATTGGTAAGCGCTACACCCAGGCCATCGAACCGGCCCCTTATTGCTTCCAATTTTTCTATTATCGAACTCATGTAAATGTTGAGAAATAAATATTAATAATCATTACTAATTCTATCCATAAAAAAAGTCTGCTAAAAAGATTAGCAGACTAAATATCATAAAGAGTAACTACAAGGTACGCTTCACTTCCACTTCTTCAAATCCTTCAACGATATCACCAGTCTTTATGTCTGAATAGTTCTTTATCTGAAGACCGCACTCATAACCCGCATTTACCTCTTTTGCGTCATCTTTAAAGCGTTTCAAAGACGTCAGTTCGCCAGTATATACAACTATACCATCACGTACCAGGTTCACCTTGGTATTACGCGTTATCTTACCATCCAACACATAACAACCTGCTATTGTACCTACACCAGTGATCTTGAATACTTCGCGCACCTCTACATTACATACGGTACGTTTCTCAACCTTAGGCTCTAACAGGCCTTCCATTGCGCTCTTTATTTCTTCTATCGCATCGTAGATGATAGAATAGGTTCTTATTTCTATGTTCTCCTGTTCTGCCAGTTTTGCAGCCTGCATAGACGGACGTACCTGGAAACCTAAGATGATAGCATCTGACGCGGTAGCGAGCAACACATCACTTTCCGTGATCTGGCCCACACCCTTATGTACCACATTTACAACAACCTCTTCAGTAGAAAGTTTTTGTAATGAATCACTCAAGGCTTCCACCGAACCATCAAAGTCACCCTTGATGATGATACCCAACTCTTTAAAGTTGCCCAATGCCAACCTACGGCCAATTTCATCCAGCGTAATATGCTTACGTGTGCGTATACCCTGCTCCCGCATGATCTGTGCACGGTGATTGGCTACTTCTTTTGCCTCATCTTCGTCTTCAAATACTTTGAATTTTTCACCCGCTTGCGGTGCACCATTCAAACCCAGCACCTGCACCGGTGTAGAAGGTATTGCTTCTTCCACACGCTGGCCGCGCTCGTTGAACATTGCTTTTATCTTACCAAAATATTGTCCACACACCACCATATCACCCTGGTATAAAGTACCGTTTTGTACTAAAATGGTAGACTGATAACCGCGCCCTTTATCCAACGATGCTTCAATAACACCACCGCTCGCTTCCCTGTCAGGGTTAGCTTTCAGGTCCAGCAATTCAGATTCAAGTGCAATTTTTTCCAGCAACAGGTCTATATTAGTACCTTTCTTGGCAGAAATTTCCTGGCTCTGGTATTTACCACCCCAGTCTTCTACCAGCAAGTTCATACCTGCCAGCTGTTCTTTTATTTTCTCAGGATTAGCTCCTTCTTTATCTATTTTGTTGATAGCAAATATCATAGGCAAGCCTGCAGCCTGCGCGTGTGATATTGCTTCTTTTGTTTGCGGCATGATCGCATCATCCGCAGCTACTACTATTACTGCTACGTCGGCAGCTTTGGCACCACGGGCACGCATTGCGGTAAACGCTTCGTGACCCGGAGTATCGAGGAAAGTGATATTTTTTCCATTTGCCGTTGTTACACGATAAGCACCAATGTGCTGGGTAATACCACCGGCCTCACCGGCTACTACATTAGCACTGCGTATATAATCGAGCAAAGATGTTTTACCATGATCTACGTGACCCATAATAGTAACAATTGGTGCACGTGGTTTCAGATCTTCAGGATCATCAAAATCTTCTTCTTCTATCTCATCTGTCTGCTCCAGGTTGATGAACTCGACATCGTAGCTAAACTCGCTTGCTACCAGTTCTATTACTTCCGCATCAAGGCGCTGGTTGATAGACACCATGATACCCAGGCTCATACACTTACTGATAACATCAGCAAAGCTTACATTTAATAAGCTGGCCAACTCACTTACAGATATAAATTCCGTTAGCTGTATTACGTTGCTTTGTTCTGCCTGTTCAGCAGCCGCACGTTTTTCAGCCATGTCATCACGCTTAGTACGGCGATATTTTGATTTCAGACTCTTACCACGGGTAGCACCTGTGAGCTTTGCCTGTGTTTCTCTTATTTTCTCCTGTATGGCTCTTGCGTCAATTTCCTGTTGCGCAGGGGTCATTGACTCTTTTGCTGTGCGACGTTGATCGCTTCTTTTTCCGCGATCGTGGAAATTGCCACCACCAGCTCTGCCTGTTCCGCCGCCGCCGTGTTGTCCACTGCTAGGCCGGCCTACACCGCCACCACCGGGTTGTCCACCGGGTCTGCCTTGTCCCGGTCTGTTATCTCTATTACCACCGCCGGGTTGTCCACCGGGTCTGCTATCCCTGTTTTGACCAGGTTGATCCGGTTTAAAGCTTTCAGGCTTTTTCTCTACAAGTATGCGTTTACGTTTGCGTTTTTCCCTATTATCCTGTTTAGGACCACTGTTCTGACTTTCTACAGGTAATTCGATCTTACCAATGATCTTAGGGCCTTCCAGCTTAGGAGCTTTCATTTCTATATGCTCCGGTTTCAGGTCTTCCTCTTCTACAGGCGGCACCACTACATGTGGTTTAGGTATTGCTTCTGTTATCTTTTCTTTCTTTTTAGCTTTTCCTTTTTCTGCAGGTTTTGCTTCTTCTGTTGCTGCCGGCTCTGGTATTGGTTTGGGTGCTTCCGCTTCTTCTTTTTTGTCTGTTTTCTTTTTAGAAGTAACTGCACCTTTTTTTAGGCCTGGATGACAGATTCATCTCTTCCAGGTTTATTTTACCGAGTACATTAGGGCCTTCCAATTTAGGCGCATTTACTGCCTTAGATTCTTCAACAGCAGGTTTTTCTTCCGCCACTTCTTCTTTAGCAACAGTAACTGCCGGTTTTTTATCTTCTACCGGAGCCTCAACTACTTTCGGTTCTTCTTTTATTTTCGGTTCTTCTTTTACTTCAGACGCTTTAGTCGCTTCCGGTTCTTTTGGTGCTTCCTCTTTCTTTTTTTCAGGTACCGGGACTACTGCGGCAGGAGCATCTTCTTTTTTATCGCGAACGGTTAGATCTAACTGGTCTTTGGTCTTCTTAATATTATCCAATAAGGAGCCCTTGGGCAAAGCAATTCCTTCGCTCTTAAGCTTGGCTGCTTTGTCTTGCGCAAATTCAGCCTGCAGCGCGTCATACATTTCTTCGGTAAGCTTTGTATTCGGATTACTTGCGTTTACCTCAAAGCCTTTATCTGAGAGATATTCTACAAGAGTTTCCTTACCGATATTAAACTCTTTGGCTGCTGCCAGTAACCTTGGTGTTTTTATTGCTGATGCCATTCAATGTCCTTCAAAAAAATATTTATTCGCTTAAAAATTATAATATACCTAGCCTACAAACCTACGCCATTTTTCTCTCAAAATGGCTTGTTTCAGAGCTTCCAGGTCTTGTAATACTTGAAAAATATACCTATTGCTCTGTGTTAAATTCAGCCTCCAATACCTTACGTACATCCTTCACTGTTTCTTCTTCCAGATCCGTACGACGCACCAGTTCTTCAACCGAAAGCTCTAATACGCTAAGGGCTGTATCGCAACCAATTTTCTTAAATTCATCTATCACCCATCCTTCTATCTCATCTGAGAATTCATCCAGGTCTATATCGTATTCCAGTTCTTCCTGCACATCCCTATACACATCTATGCTATAACCTGTTAATTCCTGTGCCAGTTTGATATTAACCCCTTTCTTACCAATAGCCAACGAAACCTGGTCAGGATCCAAATACACATCTGCGTGACTTTCTTCATTATTCAACTGCATACGGGTGATCTTGGCAGGTGTTAATGAACGCTGGATCAACAACTGCAGGTTATTAGTATAATTGATAATGTCAATGTTTTCATTGCGGAGCTCACGTACTATACCATGGATACGGCTACCCTTCATACCAACGCAGGCACCTACCGGGTCTATACGGTCATCGTAGCTTTCTACTGCTACCTTGGCACGCTCACCGGGTTCACGCACTATCTTCTTCACAACTATCAGGCCATCCATAATTTCAGGCACTTCTATTTCCAGTAACTTTTCAAGGAATGAAGCATGCGTACGGCTCAATATAATGATCGGTGTATTGTTACGCATTTCTACCTTTTTTACCACGGCACGTACCGTCTCACCTTTTTTAAAGAAATCTGTTGGTATTTGCTCAGATTTAGGCATGATCAATTCATTGCCTTCATCATCCAGCAATAGAATTTCTTTTTTCCATATCTGGTATACCTCGCCCGTTATTATTTCGCCAATACGCTCTGCGTATTTTTTCAATAAATTGTTTTTCTTCAGGTCGCCAATACGTGCTGCAAGTGTTTGCTTGGCAGCCAATATAGCACGGCGTCCAAAATCGCGCACATTTACTTCTTCATACACTTCTTCACCCACACTGTAATCAGGCTCTATTTTAGTAGCTTCAGAATAGGGTATCTGCGCATTGCTGTCTACCACCAAATCATCCTCTACTATTTCACGACGACGGAAAATTTCCAAGTCACCTGTCTGGTCGTTCACTATCACGTCAAAGTTTTCATCTGCGCCATACTTTTTTCTTAGTAAGGTTTTGAAAACATCTTCGAGCACCTTCATAAGGGTGGGCCTGTCAATGTTTTCAGCGTCTTTAAACTCCTGGAATGAATCGATAAGATTGATACTTGCCATTGTTTACTCTTTTTGTTCCCGCTATGCGGGATTTTTAATTAAAAATAATTTGTACTACTGTTTTTTTGATCTGTGAAAAAGGTATTTCTATGTTTATTACTTCTGTTTTCTTAGGTAGTTTTTGTTCCAATACTATTTTCTCTTCGTCCACAGTTTTCAATATGCCCATTACTTCTTTTTCTTCTATAGTTGTAACGGCTACCTTACGTCCTATATTCTTTTTATACTGGCGCATTTGCAATAAAGGTTCATCTATTCCCGGACTCGATACCTCCAGCGAATAATCTCCATCAGGAAACCAATTGGCAGCTTCTATAAGCGCGTATAGTTTTTTATTTACAGAGGCACTTTTATCTATAGACAACCCCCCATCGGCATCTAGGTATATCTTAATATTATTGATGGGCTTCAATTTTATATCCACCAAAAATACATCGGTGCCATCGAGTAATGGTTCCAGTAATTCTTTAACTTTTTCTAATACGTCAGTCATATATGTAAATAACAAGGGGACAACCATGTGTCCCCTTCTATTTGCTTTTTCCAATGCAAAAGTACTAAATATTTCAATAACAGCCAAAGCCAGTACGGAATTATCTTTCCATTAACGCTCCCGGATGCAATACTTAGTATCTTTGTCCTATCATGTTGTTTCGCATTATTACCTGGGCCATTGTTATTGCCCTTTTATACCGTTTCGTTATGCGGTTTATCTTCCCGGTCATTCATATTACAAGGACCACCAGCAATCGATTGCGTGATATGCAGCAAAAAATGGATGAAATGCAGCATAAACAGAATTCCTCATCCCAGTCGCAGGTAAAAGACGGCGATTATATAGATTATGAAGAAGTAAAATAACAAACAAAAATTCCCATCTTTATTATTTCAATATTATAAATATAATATTTTTTTGTGTAGATTAATTTCTATTAATTTATCAATCAATTAGTTATAGTTTTTAATGTATTATTTACATTCAAATGCAATACTGGATTGATTTTTTAATAAAAATTATTATATTTTTACTTAGGTTTTAATCCTTCCCTACCGGTTTTATTTTACCCCCTCATAAGAATATATAGTAACTAATTAGTTATTCTCTCATTCTATATATTTTTTATAACAATTTAAAACTTGTACTTATGAAAAAGAAAATTCTACTTACAGTTTTGTTGGTTAGCGGAGTATGTTATTCAACCATTACATCAGCCCAACAAGGTGAGGGCATCAGTTACCAGGCAGGGCTACGAAGCAGTACTAATGCTGTAGTTGGCAAAACAGTGACCATGCAGTTCACTCTTATTAATGATTCCACCAGCGGTACGGTGGTATATAAAGAAACACAGTCGGTAACAACCACATCTTTAGGCGTAGTAAATTGTACTATTGGTAAGGGTACGGCAACTATTGGTACATGGAAAAACATAGCATGGAACCACAGCCCTATTTATATTAATGCACAGGTAGATACCAGTGGCGGTACTGTATTTGTAGACCTCGGTACTACACAATTGCAAGCTGCTGTGTATGCCAAGAGCGCCAATGGTATTACTATGTTTCAAAGCGGTACTATCAATCCTTTCCAGATGGTGATATCTCATAGTTCTGCATATCCAACATGGGGGTTGAGCTATAATGATACCATGGATGAATTTAATTTTGTAGGTGGTGGCAATAAATCTGTAACAATTTCTTCATGGTCAGGAGGCATTTATGCTCATAATTCTTACACCAGTACAGCTATCAAACCATTCAGTTCCAGCTCTTATGGCAATATAGTGGCAGATGGCAATATTACTACTGGTAATAAAGTGCAAAGGACTGGGGATACCAGCAATATGCTGGCAATAGCATGGGGTACGTTCAGTAGCACGGGCAGTATTGTTAATGCTTCTAACAACGTAACGTTGGCAGCTCACACTACCGCTAGCGGTATATATGATATTACAATTGCAGGAGAAACCTATGATTATACTAAATATACTACAATTATAAGCTCTGGAGGTGCTGGTTTTATATCATGGGGTAGTTGGACCGGGAACCTGCGAATCTTTACATACAATACTACAGGATCACTTACAGACCAGTTCTTCACATTTGTCATGTTTAAAAAATAGCAACCATGAAGCCATATAAAATACTAATCGCTTGTATGCTGCTATGCTGCCGCATAAATGCAAACGCACAAACCATATTGTATAAGTCTGTTTTGGCCAGTGGTGGAGCAAGCTTTACAAGCGCCGGCTTATCGGCAGACTGGACAGTAGGGCAACCTATAGTGAACCAATATACAACCACAGGCCTTGTTGTTACAGAAGGGTTTCACCCAGTATATGTAGCACAAGCTGCAAATGGGGTTCCCATTGTTCTCAGCAATATTACTGCAGTAAAGACATATCCCAATCCAACCAGTTATTTACTGAACATCTCTATTGATCAGGCTTTAGAAAGACCAGTAACAATTGATATACTGGATATAGCAAGTAAAATGGTAAAGAATACTATTAATTTACCTGCAAATGCTCACATCAAAACCACGATCAACATGTCTGCACTTGCCGCAGGCACTTATATCATCAGCTTGAATGCAAATACAGATGATGCTTATATAATGAAGGTGGTGAAACAATAATTAAATACTGTTAAAAATAAAAGAGCTTCTCCTAAAGAGAAGCTCTTTTATTTTTCTTTAGGCTTAAAGATATCGTGCTCTATTGTCATGCCTTTTTCGAGATAGATGGTTTGAATACCGAATGCTTTTGCGGCAGCTACATGCTGTGGGCTATCATCTATAAACAAAGTATGCTCCGCTTTCAGTCCATTCTCATTCAGCACCAATTCGAATATCTCCTTCATAGGTTTTCTCAACCCCACCCTATGCGACAAATATATTCTATGAAAAAATACGCCAATATTAGGTATGCCATTTGCATCCATTAGTATTTTATTAAAAGCTGCTTCATGTATCTCATTGGTATTGCTGAGCAGGAAGAGATCGTAATGCAATTGTAATTGTTGTAATATTTGCAGTCTTCTTAGCGGAAAGTCTAATAACATAGCATTCCAGGCATCTATAATACTTGCTGCGACTATTTCCTTACCCGCAGCTTTTTGTAAAGCGATCACAAAATCGTCTTTACCTATATTCCCTTTTTCTAATTCATCAAAAAGAGGTGTCTGCTGTAATTGCGAATAGATCTCTGCAAAATTATCAATGCCCAATGCTATGAAAGCCTTTTCAGTAAGGCTATAATCAATATTTATTAATACACCGCCAAGGTCGAAAATAATATGCCTGATGCCTTTTATCATCTTGTAAAAATAAACCTCTATTTAGATTTTCCTTTTTTTCAGAAAAGCTATACCTTTGCAGTCCTTTTTTGACGAAAGTCAAAGGGCCTATAGCTCAGTTGGTTAGAGCACCTGACTCATAATCAGGTGGTCCCAGGTTCAAGTCCTGGTGGGCCCACACAAAGACAGACAAGGATCCCATCATTTTTGGGATCCTTTCTTTTTTTCTACTCGCACTGAATTTCGCACTAAAGTCTTTTTCTAATGGTGTCAGGAATGACATCTTCGAATTCATTATCTATAGAAATGCCATTCATTGACTTGATAAAAGGGACATATTTGGTGCTTAAAGCAACTGAGCTATAGGCCGTTGGCTTATTAAGGAGTCTGTTTTTAAACTATAATAACAGTTCTTTTATATTTTCTGACATCTTCAACCGACTTAGCAGTCCGCATTATTACTAAAGCCCTTTTCAATGATAAAAGTATTTTGTTAGCCAAATCTTTACCAAGAATAGTATGAAAAAACTCTTAGGGTATTCTATTAGCGAACTTATACCATTTACCATTTATCTTTTTAAGGAAAACGCTTGTACCATCTTTGTCGACATACATTGCGGTGTCCTCCATCAAAAAAAAATTTTGCGAAATAAAATATAGCTGTATATTTGCACCAGTTCTTTACCATATATACTTATCAAGAAAGGCAGAGGAAATGGTCCAATGAAGCCTTAGCAACCGCTCCGATATATACTTCGGAAAATGGTGCTAATTCCATCCTGACAAGGTTCAGGAGAGATGAGTCGGATGCAATAGTTTAATACCAACTGGTTATAATACTTAAGCACTTCTGATTCATTCGGAAGTGCTTTTTTTATTGGGTTTAACTATCAAATCTGTATTCTTTATAAGAGCGGTATGGCAATTAGCTGCAAAATTTTTAAAATGAAACACTATACAACAATAGCCGGCAGTCTCCTTTCAAATGTTCGCTCCTCAGCAACATTGATGGCTATGTGTTGTTGTACTTGTTGTTGCTGTTGTTGTAGCAACTAACATCTCAATTGAAATTTTCTTGAGATAGTTCTGATGGTTGCTAAGCAGCCACAGGTCAATTATTTCCCGCTTCGGGAACATTCTTAATTTTTCGAATTTTTAATTCAACAGTATGTCACATATACTTAAAGGCGCCGCTGTGTCTTTACTTGAAGAGATACGTTCACTGGACATAAAAGATGTATTACATCTTGTACAGGAACAGTTTCCAAATGCTATTACTTTTTCTACCAGTTTTAGTAATGAAGACCAGGTAATAACCGACCTGATCGATAAAAGCAAGGTGCCGGTAAACATATTTACGCTTGATACAGGACGCCTGTTTGAAAGTACATATGATACATGGGAAAGCACTAATGCCCACTATGGCATACACATAAAAGGATATTCTCCGGATACAACTTTACTACAAAATTTTTTGGATCAACATGGTCCGAACTCATTCTATCAATCTGTAGAGCGTAGAAAGGAGTGCTGTGCTATAAGAAAAATTGCGCCACTAAAAAAAGCATTGCAAGGGTATGCAGTGTGGGTAACAGGTATTAGAGCGGAACATTCCATTAGCAGGCAGGGAAGCGCGATCATAGAATGGGATGAAGAGAATAAGATCATTAAATACAACCCTTTGCTACACTGGACCACCGAAGAGGTCAGCCAATATATCCGGCAAAACCATCTCCCTTACAACATTTTGCATGACCAGGGATATGTGAGTATAGGCTGCGCACCTTGTACAAGAGCCATAAGAGAAGATGAAGATTTTAGAGCCGGAAGGTGGTGGTGGGAAGATGATAGTAAGAAAGAATGCGGGTTACACATAAAACAATAAAAAAATAGTCATGAAAAAACAAACATTAGATTACCTGGATCAGCTTGAGGCTGAATCAATTTACATACTAAGAGAGGTTGCAGGACAATTTGAAAGACCGGCACTCCTGTTTAGTGGCGGCAAGGATTCTATAACGCTTGTGCATCTGGCACTCAAGGCATTCCGGCCCGGGAAATTTCCGTTTCCATTGGTGCATATAGATACAGGGCACAATTTTAAAGAAGCCCTCAACTATAGAGATAAACTTGTGAAAGACCTTGGTGAAATATTAATAGTAAGAAAAGTGGAAGATACTATTAAGCATAGAAATTTAATAGAACCGAAAGGAAAATTCGCAAGCAGAAACTCGCTTCAAACCTATACTTTATTAGACACCATAAAGGAGTTTGGGTTTGATGCCTGCATTGGAGGCGCCCGTAGAGACGAAGAGAAGGCAAGAGCAAAAGAGCGCATTTTCTCAGTAAGAGATGAATTTGGACAATGGGATCCTAAAAAACAACGCCCGGAATTGTGGAATATTTATAATGGTAAAATACAGAAAGGTGAAAATGTAAGAGTATTCCCAATCAGTAACTGGACAGAACTGGATGTGTGGAATTACATAAGAAGAGAAAAGATAGAACTGCCGTCTATTTATTTCGCACATGAAAGGGCTGTGATAGAATATGAGAATCAATTGGTAGCAGTCTCTCCTTTTATACAACTTAACGATGATGATATAGTTGTAAACAAGCGAGTTAGATACCGCACGGTTGGGGATATGTCTTGTACAGCGGCAGTTAGCTCAGATGCTATAACAATAGATGACATCATACAGGAGATAAGTATAAGCCGAACAAGTGAGCGTGGCGAAACACGCATAGATGATCGCGCATCTGAAGCAGCAATGGAAGACAGAAAAAAGAATGGCTATTTCTAACATAAAAAAAATAAAATCATGGATATACTTCGTTTTATAACAGCTGGCAGTGTTGATGACGGGAAAAGCACGTTGATCGGGCGTCTCCTATACGACAGCAAAAGCATTTTAACCGACCAGCTACAGGCTATACAGCGCGCTACAAAAAGCACACAAAATGGCGATATTGATCTTGCGTTACTAACAGATGGTTTGCGTGCAGAAAGAGAACAGGGAATTACTATTGATGTGGCGTATAAATATTTCGCAACCAATAAGCGCAAATTCATTATAGCTGACGCCCCGGGCCATATACAATACACGAGAAATATGATAACAGGCGCGTCTAACGCAGACCTGATCATTATACTTGTAGATACAAGAAATGGGATTACAGAACAAACAAAACGCCATTCCATTATTGCTTCTTTACTTAGACTCAGACATGTAGTAGTTGCTATTAATAAAATAGACCTGGTTGAGAATGCTGAACAGACCTTTATACAAATAGTATCGGAATTTAAGAATATAGCTGATGTTTTATCATTAGACGATGTATCATACGTACCTATCAGCGCTCTGAATGGAGATAATATAGTTGAACGGTCTGTAAATACACCTTGGTATAGCGAACCAACACTACTTGAAATACTTGAGAACACAGAAGTGATCGACGACGATAATGTGGCGCAAGCAAGGTTTTCAGTACAATATATCATACGTCCGCAAACAAACGAATATCATGATTACCGTGGTTATGCAGGCAGGATAATAAGCGGGGCGTATAAGAAAGGAGATACAATATTAGTCACATCTAACGCTATTCCTAACATCATAAAAAGCATACAGGTAAATGGTATAGATGTAGAGGAAGCATTCGCGCCACAAAGCGCTGTATTACTTCTGGAAACTGATGTTGATATCAGCAGAGGCGACTTGATCTTTAAGCAAAAAAACGACATTCTAATACAACGTGAATTTGATGTTTTGCTTACCTGGATGGATACAAAGCCCCTTATAACAGGTAACCGGTATTTATTGCAAATAAACAGCAAAACAACACCGGCTATCGTAAGTGAGATCGATTATGTTATTGACGTCAACACGCTAAACAAAGTATATGGAACAAGTACAATAGGACTAAATGAAATAGCCAGGGTGAAAATAAGAACCGCAGACGATGTAGTTGCTGATAAATATGCAAGAAACAAAGGAACAGGTAGCGCTATTCTTATAGATGAAACAAGTCATTTAACAGTGGCCGGTATTATGATACAATAAAATCAGAAATCATGTATAGAGATTTTTTAAAAAAACTATTAGTGAGGAATAATGAGCATTTTGGGAATATTCCTGATATTGAATTACTGCATCATTTTGCTGATGAGCTCTTTAGGTTTTTGTTTATACCATTAAAAGCCGCAAAAAATACAGAGGTACAATTACAGAAAGACCTAAAACAGTTACAGGATACATTCTCATCTATACTTTTTGATGTATTACACCAAAAAGAAGATGTGATGATAAATGAAGAAAACTTTTTTAGTGCGCTTCCGTTCATTTATGACAACCTGCTTGAAGACGTTGCCTCGATCATGCGTTATGATCCGGCAGCGGAATCTATAGAAGAAATACTGGTTGCATACCCCGGATTTTTTGCCACTGCTATTTACAGGATCGCGCATCAATTATACCAACAACAAATTGCCACTGTTCCAAGACTATTAACAGAATATGCCCACAGTAAGACGGGTATAGATATACATCCGGGGGCGAAAATAGGGAAGTCATTTTTCATTGATCACGGAACAGGGATCGTAATTGGAGAGACAACCAAAATAGGTGATAATGTAAAAGTATACCAGGGCGTAACTCTTGGCGCGCTTAACGTAGCAAAAGAGTATGCAAAGACCAAACGGCACCCCACTATAGAAGATAATGTAGTCATCTATTCCGGAGCAACAATACTTGGCGGGGAGACAACAATAGGACACGATAGCGTGATTGGCGGTAATGTTTGGTTAACCAATAGTGTCGAGCCCTATTCAGTTGTTTATCACAAAAGCAACATTGTAGTGAGAGACAAGAATCCATTAGCAGAACCATTGAATTTCATCATTTAAAAAAACATACAGAAAATGAAAGCAAAAAACATCCTCGAAACAATTGGCAATACGCCACATGTACAGATCAACAATTTATTTGGAACAGATCACCAGGTTTGGATAAAACTTGAAAAAAGCAATCCCGGAGCCAGCATTAAAGACAGGATAGCATTAGCTATGATAGAAGATGCAGAGAAAAAGGGATTACTAAACAAAGATAGCATCATCATTGAGCCAACGTCAGGTAATACAGGCATTGGGCTTGCATTGGTAGCGGCTGTAAAAGGGTATAAGCTTATACTTGTAATGCCTGAATCTATGAGTGTGGAGCGAAGAAAGATCATGTCATCTTATGGCGCATCTTTTGAGCTTACACCCAGAGAAAAAGGGATGAAGGGTGCAATTGAAAGAGCAAATGAGTTGGCCGCTGCTACACCTAATTCATGGATACCAAGACAATTTGACAATCCAACAAATACAGAAATTCATAAGACTACCACGGCAAGGGAAATAATCAACGATTTTCCGGAAGGATTAGATTATATAATAACCGGAGTAGGTACAGGTGGACATATTACGGGTATCGCTGAGGTCTTGAAACAGCAGTTTCCTTCATTAAAAGTCTATGCGGTAGAGCCAGACCTCTCACCTGTATTAAGTGGAGGTAACCCTGGCCCTCATCCGCTTCAAGGACTTGGTGCCGGATTTATACCTTCTATTTTGAACACGAGTATTCTTGACGGAGTTATACAGGTATCCAAAGAGGAAGCATTCGCATATACACAACGTATAGCAAAAGAAGAAGGAATTCTTACCGGCATATCCACCGGCGCGGCACTTGCCGCAGTAGCAAAAAAACTTGCGGATATTCCTAAAGGGGCAAGGGTGCTTACGTTTAATTACGACACCGGGGAAAGGTATTTGTCAATTGAGGGACTTTTTTAATCATCACAAAAACTTAAACAATGTATCCAGGAAAAGTAATCATAGCAGGAGCAGGACCGGGTGATCCGGAACTACTGACACTCAGAGCATTCCATTACCTCAAAATTGCTGATGTGGTATTGGCAGACAGGTTAGTAAGTGAAGAGATACTCAACTTATATGTAAATCCAAAAGCAGAGATCATTTTTGTTGGGAAACAGGGATATTCTAAAAAATCAGTGTCGCAAGAAGAAACAAACAGATTATTAGTAGCGTATTCATTTCAAAATAAATTAGTAGTTCGGCTTAAAGGGGGTGATGTTGCAATCTATTCAAATGTATTAGATGAGCTAAAGACATTAAATGAATATCATGTTTCTTATGAGATCATTCCGGGTATTACAGCAGCATCAGGTGCATCTGCATACAGCGGAATACCTTTAACCGCACGTGGTTACGCAGATGCTGTAAGGTATTTGACTTATCATAAGAAAGAAAAGAAAACTGCTGCTTATTGGCAAGAGCTGGCTGACACAAACGATACACTTGTTTTGTATATGTCAGGTAATAATATTGGTGAATTTATAAAGCATCTCGGCGAACACCAAGTAACCGGAAAATCTATTGCTGTTATAGAGCAGGCAACAACGCCATATCAAAAAATAGCTATTTATACATTCAATGATTTTACAGCCAAGAGCGACAAAACTTATACTTCGCCAACACTTATTATAATAGGAAAGGTCGTCGATCTCTATGCGCGGTTTGCCTGGCAACCTAATAGTGAACAGAATACCTCATACTTCAGAGATCTGAATACCAAGAAACATAGCTACAATGAAACATTATTATAGCACATAAATATTTTAGAAAATGCTTGAAACATCAAAATTGGAAACACTAAAAAAGCTATTAGCTACTGTTTCGCAGGAAGAATTGGTATGGATAAACGGATTTCTTTCCGGTATAACCCATACAATTAGTATTCCTAATAATATTCAGGAATCCGGTCGGGTAAGCAACGCCATCGATAAGATCACAATTGTATATGGCACTGAAACAGGGAATGCTAAATCCTTAGCAACACAATTATCTATCTATGCCAGAAAAAAAGGCATCAGTGTGAAATTGTCCGCACTTGACCAATATAAGCCCGCAGACCTCGCTAAAGAAAAATATTTTTTTGTAATAATAAGCACGCAAGGTGATGGAGAACCTCCCGCTGCGGCGAAAAGATTTTACGAATATATACACAGGGGTGATCTCTCCATTCCTCACTTAGAATTTGGTGTTATTGCTTTAGGCGATTCAGCCTATCCATTATTCTGCAAGACCGGAGAAGATGTTGATATTAAACTAAAAGAAGCAGGTGGCACACGAATTGCCTCATTAAAAAAATGTGATATTGATTATGAGCAAGATGCAACCGAATGGTTTGAAAATGCATTAGCAGTTTTAAGGAGCGTTAATTCGCCAACATTGCCATCCGTGGGAAAAGTACAAAGCAAAAATAAAAGGCAAATATATAATGGGAATGTAGTAGGTCATATTAATCTTAATGATACAGGCTCAAACAAAGAAACTTATCACATAGAAATAGCAACTGAGGGTATCGTATATGCCCCGGGAGACTCTATTGGTATTATTCCAAGTAATCCCATTGAGTTGGTGGACGCTATTATAAATATTACAGGTGTGGATAGAGATAAAGTTATTGATCACAGGGGCAAAAGTGCAACCATATTTAGTCTTTTGCATAAAGAACTCAACATAACCTATTTGTTACCTTCTGTGGTAAAAAAGTATGGGAACATTACACAACAAAACATTCCCGAAACAAAGATCGGCTTATGGGATCTATTAAACATTTACCCTGTCAATAGCCCGGTTCAATTCGAAACAGTTATTGCTGAACTAAATACTATTTCCCCGCGCCTGTATTCGATATCCTCATCTCCGTCTGCCCATGGTGATGAAGTGCATATAACCGTTTCTAAAGACAACTATTCAATAAATGGAGAGCTAAAATTTGGTTTATGTTCTAACCAGTTATCTAATCAAGACATCAATTCCAATGTTGAGATTTTTGTACATAAGAATAATATTTTCAGGTTACCTGAAAATAATAAAGACATTATTATGATAGGCCCAGGGACCGGTATAGCACCGTTTAGGTCTTTTTTACATGAAAGAAATGCTCTTGGCGCCAACGGGAAAAATTGGTTGTTTTTCGGTGACCAGTGTTTTGTGACGGACTTCTTATACCAGACAGAAATTCAGGAATGGGTAGCAACAGGATTGTTAACAAACGTAAGTCTTGCTTTCTCAAGAGATCAGCAAGAGAAAATATATGTCCAGGACAGGATAAAGGATAACGGAGGGGAGTTCTATAAATGGCTGGAAGAAGGAGCATACATATACATCTGCGGTTCAAAAGACCCTATGAGTATTGATGTTGAAAATGCCATTCTGGAGGTCATACAAAAACATGGGGATAGATCTGAAGATGAATCCGTAGCATATCTTGAAATGTTGAAAAGTAATGATAGATTTTTTAAAGACGTTTATTAAACATAATTAAAATGAGCAAAAAACAAAAACTCTCCCCGATAGAGCAAATAAAGATGAATAGCAAAGGTTTGAGGGGCAAGTTAAAAGAAAGCATTGAAAATAAAATTACAGGTGCCATAAGTGAGGATGACCAGGCAGTAATTAAATTTCATGGAATGTATCAACAGGATGACCGGGACAGAAGAGTGGAACGTGCTGCTAAAAAACTGGAGCGGCTTTATTCATTCATGATAAGACTAAGATTACCGGGAGGGTTTTTAAAACCGGAACAATGGGTAGTCTTGCATAACATTGCTGGTGAAAACTCAACAGGAGTAATAAAGATCACAACAAGACAAACAGTACAACTGCATGGGATATTAAAGTCAAAGATAAAACCAACCATTAAGTCATTCAATATAGCATTGCTTGATTCTGTAGCTACGTGCGGGGACATAAACCGTAATGTTTTATGTGCTGCACATCCAAAGCAATCTGCTATTCATGAGCAGGTGTTTAGCTATGCAGATAAGATAAGCGAATTATTAAAGCCAAAAACACGCTCATATTATGAAATATGGCTTGATGAGCAAAAGATTGAAGAACGATCTGAAGAAGACCCATTATACCAGGATCGCTATTTACCAAGAAAATTTAAAATTGGCATTGCCATACCGCCTAATAATGACGTAGATGTGTTTGCCAACGATATAGGGCTGATCGCAATTATTGAAAATGATGAGCTCACAGGTTTCAATATAGCAATAGGTGGAGGCTTGTCAACAACTCATGGCAACCCGGATACGTATCCGAGACTGGCATCAATAATTGGATTTGTTGATAATGAAGAAGGGTTGCTTAAAACTGTTTATGAAATATTAACAATACAACGTGATTTTGGTAATAGAAGTGACAGGAAGCTGGCTCGTTTAAAATACACTATTGATACTAATGGTCTTGATTGGTTCAAAGAAGAATTAGAAAAACGCATTGGGTTTAAGCTGGGAAGTCCTCGTGAATACCATTTCTCAGAAAGAAAAGATTATTATGGCTGGGAGCAAAATCATGAAGGCAAGTGGTTTTATACTGTTTTTGTAGAAAATGGAAGGGTGCTGGATGAAGGAACAACTTTCCTGAAAACGGCTTTGTTAGAAGTGGCAAAAACAGGTAAGGCGAACTTTAGATTTACATGTAATCAAAATGTTATCCTAAGTGATATAGAAGCTAAAGACAAAAATGACATAGCAGAAATATTGCAGCAATACAATATTATTAGTCATACTTCAGGTGCTTCACTAATCAGGCGAAATGCTATGGCTTGTGTTGCATTTAATACCTGCCCATTAGCTTTGGCAGAAGGGCAACGCTATTTACCTGCGTTAATTACAAAGATCGAACCTATAATATCTAAGTATGACCTGGATGATGAGGATATCATAATAAGAATGACCGGCTGTCCTAATGGATGCGCTCGTCCATATATCGCGGAAATAGGTTTTGTAGGTACCGCATATGGTAAATATAATATGATGCTTGGTGGCGATAGAAGCGGTCAAAGGTTAAATAAGATTTACAAAAACGATCTTAATGAATCGGAAATTTTAAATGAACTAGACATGCTTCTGAGCTCTTTTAAGCAAACCAGGGAACAGGATGAACATTTTGGAGATTTTGTAACAAGAAAAAAAATAGTACAACAAGTATAATATCAAATAGCAATGAAAAGCAATTCAATTCTTTTAATCAAGATGGGTTATTTCAGGTTCATTATCTGTCCCTAAGGGGACAATATAGCTATGTACCAAAGCACATAATCATTTTTATTAATCGAAAAAATTAATCATGTTATTTAAATATAAATCATTAACTGCAATACTTTTTATTTCATTTAATAGTGTTAAGGGCAATACACTGGATTCAAATAGTTTTAAACACAAATCTAATGCCTCAATAAATGAACAAAATGAGTCAGATACCCGCCTGGATATTCAATTCAAACCTCATGGTCAAATCTGGAGTCAGGTGTTTGGTGATGTTTACTATAAAGCCCATGCTGATACCATTGGTGGTGGTCGTGGAGTATCTAACCAATATGCCAGTGTTCCCAGGAACAGGGATGCGTTTCAATTTCGTCGAATATATTGGGGCTATAACTATTTTATTAGTCAAAAATTTTCTACCGAACTATTGCTTTCATCAGAAGATGATTTCTCATCAGGCGATCTGTTACAGAATAATAAATTAGCTCCATACATAAAATGGGTAAATATTCGCTGGAAGAACATCATTCGGGGTACTGATATTGTTATTGGACAACAGCCCACACCCGCTTTTTCTTTGTTAACTGACAAAGTTTGGAGTTACAGATCTGTAGAACGTACCGTGGCAGATATCCGGAGAACCCCGTCATATGATTTTGGTATCGCTATACAGGGGGAATTTATACCTGGTAACGACAATTTTGGGTATAATCTTATGGTAGGTAATGGCCAGGCGGCAAAACCTGAAAACGATAATTTCAAATGGTTTTATGGAGATGTGTTTGCTCAATTTTATAATAAACACCTGGTGCTGGATATATATGCAGATCATGAAAGGCTAAATTGGACACCAGTGTGGCATCATGATCGTACCATGTTGAAAGGTTTTATAGCCTACAACGCTGCTAAGTTCACTATAGGTTTAGAAGGGTTCATAAATACTATACATGCAGATGATATTGCTGTCAGGGAAAAGGACGGAGGATTAGATACACTTACCAATAAGTCAAGTGCCATATCTTTTTATGTAAGAGGTAAAATTTATAGGAAGCAATTGTCATTTTTTGCCAGGTATGATTACTACAATCCAACCGCTAACATAAATAACAACAAGTATAGTAAATACACGCCACTCACATCAAATTATGATCCTAACACAAAGGAATCTTTTTTGAGCTTAGGGCTGGATTGGACTACTGTGCCTAATGTGCACTTTATACCAAATGTATGGTACAATGCATATAACAATGCCGGACCTAAAAGTTACGGAGCAAGTAATAGTGATTATGACCTGGTATATAGGCTCACGGTCTCTTATATATTTAATGCTCCGAAAAGATTTAATGAATGGCAATAGAGAAAGGACCACTCATCAGAAACAAAAAATAATGAATGAAATTAAACTATTTCGGAAATGAACAGCATATATACTAATACAGAAAAATACAACCCCCTATTCCCGGTTTTTTTAAAACTGGAAGACCTTCGCCTGCTTATTGTTGGTGGCGGCAGTACAGGCCTTGAAAAATTGAAGACCGTCCTTCAGCAATCGCCATTTACAAAGATAAAGCTCGTTGCTACTTATTATAAAAAGGAGATAGTAGAATATGTGGCAGATAAAGAAAATATTGTATCGGTCAATAAACATTATTCTCAGGAAGACCTTAATGATATTGACATAGTAATTGTTGCAGTGGATGACCCTACTGTGAGCAAACAAGTATGGACTGATACAAGACATAAGAACATATTGTTGAACGTGGCAGATAACCCCGGGTTATGCGATTTTTATCTGGGCTCTATAGTTACAAAAGGGAATTTGAAAATTGCGATTTCTACAAATGGCAAATCCCCAACAATTGCAAAACGGGTTAAGGAGGAGCTACAAGTTTATATTCCTGATGACATTGACCTATTGCTGGACAATATGCATACAATTCGCAGCAACATAAAAGGCGACTTCAATTTTAAAGTAAACGAACTAAATAAGATCACTGATAAAATGATCGTTACTAAGAATTTCAAAACAAAGTCGGGCAAAAACTCTTCTGCTGCTCTTATTGTGCTTGGATTTACAGGCTTATTGTTGGTATGGAACTTAGTTGTATACTATTCTCATACTACCAACTTATTTTCAACAGGTTGGGCATATACCAAGACAATTGATTCGCAATTCTTTTTTATGATATTGGCAGGATTTGTGGCTCAGATGGTTGATGGTGCTATTGGTATGGGTTATGGTGTAACATGTACTTCAATATTATTGTCCATGGGTGTGAACATTACCGCAATAAGCAGAAGTGTTAATACAGCCAAGATATTTTCAATAGGAAGCTCGGGCTATAAGCATTATAAGTTGGGAAACGTAAACAAAAAATTATTCAAGGCAATGGTAATACCAGGTGTGTTAGGAGCAATAACAGGTGCTTATTTGCTGGTAAAGCTTGGCGACGAGTATTCAAAGTATGTACGTCCCCTTTTGGCTATCTACACATTGTTCCTGGGTATCAGAATATTTTTGCTTGCTCTTAGAAAAAGCAAGGAGATAAAAAAGGTAAAGCGTGTTGGTTGGTTAGCGGCAGCTGGTGGCTTTGTAGATGCTTTTGGCGGAGGTGGATGGGGACCGCTGGTAACAAGTACGCTCATTTCTAAAGGCCGTACTCCGCGGGTGGTGATTGGAAGCGTAAATATTACCGAAGCATTCGTAGCATTTGCAAGTGTGGCAACTTTCTTCATATTAATAGGAATTAGTCATTGGCAGGTGATTATCGGTCTAATCATCGGCGGCCTACTAGCAGCACCATTAGCAGCAAAAATTTCCGGCAAACTTCCTATAAAAACAATGTTAATAATAGTGGGATCTTTTGTGGTTTTCTGGAGTGTAAATGTGCTTGTTCACTTAAAATAATATATAAAATACCCATGGCCGAGTGGTTAGGCGTCAGATGGCAAATCTGAATACAGCAGTTCGAATCTGTTTGGGTATTCCATATTGACTTAGACAAATCAGTAAAAATGAACGTACACATAAAAAAGATAGGTGATTTATGGAAAAGGTTTAGTAGCAATCTCTTGAGGTTGATAAAAAAACTATTTACCTATGATGAATCAAATTATTGGAACCACTTTTGATAATGAGCTAAGCAGGTTAAAGTAGGCAGTTGAATCACAGCTATAAACAAATAATAGTTAATATGCGTCACTGCACTGAAAATCGCACTATAATGTCTTTCTAAGTGCCAAAATTGACACCTATTCATTTTAACATCGGAATGGATAGTTTAGCATCAAAATGCTCATGAAAGTCTTTGCAGACAAGCATTTGAATAACTATAACATTGCACTTTTGATATCAAAAAAAGGTATTGGTGCCCCACTCATAATCAGGTGGGCTCACACAAATACAGACAAGGATCCCATCATTTTTGGGATCCTTTCTTTTTTCTTCCCGCACTGGAAATTGCACTAAAGTCATTTTCTAATGGGTTAAAAACAACATCTTGAAATTCATTATATATTAGAATGTCTTGCTGTACTTGATACATGTGTTTTTGTCTTTCTAAAAACATAAATGTATAAACCAGATATTACCTATTAAAAAAGTGTGTAGAAATGCTTCCCCACTCTTGTGCAAATGAAATATTGTAACTTATTTTAATTGAAGTATGTTAAAAGGGGTAGTTGTAAAATGACCAACTTAACTTGGTCTCACTATAAGAGCGTTTCTGTTTTTTTAAACTTTCCGCCTGATTTTTTACGTGAATGTTTAGACCTGCTATCTCTTAAAAAGGCCTGGTTTTTTATTATCACTTTCGAGTATTATTTCTCTAAGCAACATTGTTAAATCGGTATCTATGCCAGGTACGTTTTCTATTATTTGCTGATAGGCAACTCCATGTCTGTAGAGTCAATTTACTTTTCAATTATTGGCATGATTTTTTAGCTCATTTTTTTCTCCTAAAAATTAATGGTTTTTACATGCAATAATTAATTATTTAAAAAATAATAACATACAATTTTGAGACGAAATGTTTATTGATTCATTGATTATACACACACACTTGTATGAGCATCAAAAACAACAAAACTGAAAGTTCTGCTAATGATGAAATTGCTGAACTCAATGGGGGACAATCTTCTGATATGATAGAAGTAAACGTTGCTCCCAACATACCGGATCTTCCTAAAAAAACTAAAAAGAAACACGAAAAATTACCTGTTCACACAACCATATATGCACTGCCTGCCGAAGTCCTGGATAAAGAATTATTGAATGTACTGATAGAAGTAAGGAATGGAAATTTCAGTGTTCGCATGCCTATAGACCAGGTAGGTATTAATGGTAAAATATGTGATGTTCTTAATGAGATCATCTCAATGAATGAAAAAATGACTCATGAGTTCACTAGGGCAACAAACACAATAGGGAAACAAGGTAAACTGACACATCGTATAGAGGTACCATTTGCTAAGGGGTCGTGGAGTACAGGTGTAGATTCATTAAACACACTTATTTCCGATCTGGTTCATCCTACCATAGAAATAGCGAGAGTTATTAGTTCAGTGGCAAAAGGCAATCTGTCAGAACAAATGCCAATGCAGATAGGCGATCACATATTGCAGGGAGAATTTGCGCGAATAGCCAAAGAAGTGAATGACATGGTGGAGCAGCTGAACCTATTTTCGATGGAGGTAACACGCGTGGCTTTGGAAGTAGGTACAGAAGGTAAACTGGGAGGACAGGCAAAAGTGAAAGGTGTAGGCGGCGTATGGAAAGACCTTACAGATTCTGTAAACCAAATGGCTTCTAACCTGACCGCACAAGTACGAAATATAGCTGAAGTAACCACAGCGGTTGCAAAAGGTGATCTTTCACGCAAGATCACAGTGGATGTAAAAGGAGAAATACAGGAATTGAAGAACACGATCAATACGATGGTGGATCAACTTAATTCCTTCTCTTCTGAAGTAACACGTGTGGCATTGGAAGTAGGTACAGAAGGCAAACTGGGCGGACAAGCGCAAGTAAAGGGTGTAGCGGGTACATGGAAAGACTTGACAGACTCTGTTAACCAGATGGCATCTAACCTTACAGGGCAGGTGCGAAATATTGCGGAGGTAACAACTGCAGTTGCAAAAGGCGATCTATCTAAAAAAATTACTGTTGATGTAAAAGGTGAAATATCTGAATTAAAAAATACTATCAATACAATGGTGGACCAGTTGAATTCATTTTCAGCTGAGGTAACACGTGTAGCGTTGGAAGTAGGTACAGAAGGAAAATTGGGTGGTCAAGCAAAAGTGAAAGGTGTAGGCGGTGTATGGAAAGACCTTACAGATTCTGTAAACTATATGGCATCTAACCTCACAGCGCAAGTGCGTAACATTGCTGAGGTAACAACAGCTGTGGCAAAAGGCGATCTATCGAGAAAAATTACGGTGAATGTTGAAGGGGAAATATTGGAATTGAAGAACACTATAAACACAATGGTGGACCAGTTGAATTCATTTGGTTCTGAAGTGACACGTGTGGCACGTGAGGTGGGTAGTGAAGGTAAGTTAGGTGGACAAGCAACAGTAGAAGGTGTAGGTGGTGTATGGAAAGATCTTACAGACTCTGTTAACCAGATGGCAGGTAATCTTACAGGCCAGGTACGAAATATTGCAGATGTAACAACTGCCGTTGCAAATGGTGACCTTTCTAAGAAAATCACAGTTGACGTACAAGGTGAAATACTGGAGCTGAAAAATACGATCAACACAATGGTTGATCAGTTGAATTCATTTGGTAGTGAAGTAACACGTGTGGCACGTGAAGTAGGTAGTGAGGGTAAATTAGGTGGACAGGCTACGGTGAAGGGTGTGGGTGGTGTATGGAAGGACCTTACTTATAGTGTAAATCAAATGGCCTCTAATCTTACAGGACAGGTACGTAATATAGCAGAAGTAACAACAGCTGTTGCTAATGGAGACCTTTCAAAAAAGATTACGGTCGCGGTAGAAGGTGAAATATTGGAGTTGAAGAACACCATTAATACTATGGTTGACCAACTCAATTCATTTGCATCAGAAGTAACACGCGTAGCATTGGAAGTAGGAACAGAAGGTAAGCTGGGAGGGCAGGCAAAAGTAAAAGGTGTTGGAGGTGTTTGGAAAGGATTGACAGACTCTGTTAACCAGATGGGGTCTAACCTTACAGCACAAGTGCGAAATATAGCTGAAGTAACTACAGCTGTTGCCAATGGTGACTTATCGAAAAAGATTACAGTAAATGTAGAAGGAGAAATCCTGGATCTGAAGAATACTATTAATACGATGGTTGATCAGCTCAACTCGTTTGCATCAGAGGTAACCCGTGTGGCCCTGGAAGTTGGTACTGAAGGCAAATTAGGTGGACAAGCAAAAGTGCAGGGCGTTGGTGGAACATGGAAAGATTTAACTGATTCAGTGAACCAGATGGCCTCAAACCTTACAGCACAGGTACGTAACATTGCTGAGGTAACAACAGCTGTTGCAAAGGGTGACCTTTCACGTAAAATCACAGTTGATGTAAAGGGTGAAATATTAGAGTTGAAGAATACTATTAACACAATGGTCGATCAGTTAAACTCCTTTGGTTCTGAAGTAACTCGTGTAGCTCGTGAAGTAGGTTCTGAAGGAATGTTGGGTGGGCAAGCAGATGTACCGGGTGTAGATGGCACATGGAAAGACCTTACGGATTCTGTAAATAAAATGGCATCTAATCTTACCGGACAGGTGCGCAATATAGCTGAAGTAACTACAGCGGTAGCAAATGGTGACCTTTCAAGGAAGATAGAAGTTGACGTAAGTATTATCCTGTACTAAGCGCAAAGGAATACATGAGCATTATAGGCAGTGTGGATGAAACATTTTTTGTGTATGTAGATGCCAACAGAACCAAGGAAGAACAGCAGCTATTTATAGATAAGTGTAAGGGGCATGAGAATACAGTGCTTTGTATAGAAAGCACGCACAAAGAAGTGCTACAGTGTATGCGCTGGTTTGTAAGCGAACTGACAAAGCAAGGCATAAAATTTCCGATAGTATTGGTGAGCAGAAGCACCCAGCCTACTGTTGATGAACAACTGATAGACATTGCAACAAATACAGGGGCTTTATTGCTTGACGGATTTGGTGATGGCCTGGTATTGATAAATACACCTTTAGAAGACATTAAAATGCATGGACGGACTTACCTACCCATGCAGAATAACCAGCAATTTCTGAATAACACTGCATTCTCTATATTGCAAGCTACCCGCACCCGCATCAGCAAAACAGAATACATTAGCTGCCCCAGTTGCGGACGTACCTTATTTGACCTGCAGGAAACAACAGCTAAGATACGTGCGGCTACACACCACCTGAAGGGCGTGAAAATTGCCATTATGGGTTGTATTGTGAATGGGCCGGGAGAAATGGCTGATGCAGACTTTGGGTATGTGGGTAGCGGACCGGGAAAGATAACACTATACCAGGGCAAAGAAGTGGTAAAGCGAAATGTGCCCAGCGAAATAGCGGTAGATGAACTGATACAACTATTGAAGGATAGTGAGGTGTGGGTAGAAAAGCCCCTCTAACTCCCCTGAAGGGGAGAACTCCTTACGCAAGAAAATTGTAATTGTTAGTGTGCTGAAATAGCGTTATGCTCCTTTTCTTCGTCGCGGCTTTTCTTATCCAGTATTACCAGTAGTGCTATTGCCATATAAAATAGCGCACCCACTTTGTGTGTTTCGTATAATTCTGAAAAGAAATTATTGATAAAGGCCGCTGCTAAGAACATAGCAATACCTAGCGTACATTTCTTATAAAACCTATCGTGAAAGCGATAGTATATTTTTTGAGCTTGTGCAAACAAGAGCATCATGAGTATGGCATATAGCAGCATGGCAGGCCAGCCCTGCTCTACCAGCATGAAGAGAAAATAATTGTGGGTAGTAGACTTCTCTGTATTGCGACTCACATAGGTGCGGAAGGAAGTAACTGCGTAAGGTTTGTAATTGTAATAAAAAGCACCGGGACCATAGCCTGTGATGGGCCTGTCGGTACTCATACGTACACCTGCTACCCAGCGGTACAATCGCTCCATAGACGACATATCCTTGCCGCGTATTGTTGCTATCATATGCTCAGTAAAGGTTTTGTGCATATAGGTCTCATTGAAATTAGGGCGATACACCATATACTCTTTATTCGATATCATGAATATGAGCAGCGCTGCCATAAGCCCATAGATGGTGGGCATTACCCACTTGACCATACGGAGCCTGATAGCCAAATAGATGATCAATGAAAATAAAACTGCGATCATAGCTGCACGCGCATAAGTAAGATATATTGCCACGGCGAAAAATATGATAAGCAGTATCAACAGGTTCCTTAACAACCACTTGCCGCGGCATAATGAATAGGCTACAAACAACAGCGGGAAGAACATAGACATAACCGTGGAATAATCTACGTGATTATAATACAACGGGTCTATGGCTCTTTGAATTTTAGCAAAACTAAATCCTATTTTTGAGTGCCTGTACAGGATAATAAGCATCGTTGCTATTAATGGAACGAGCAGAACAAGGAACCCGGTGCGCAGGTCTTTCTTATCCCTGAAAATAAACAAGGGTAAAATAAAAAACGAAACCAGCATCCATGTTTTAGACAATAGAAATTTTACAGAGAACAATGTTTCAGTAGAGAAACCTACCGCAACAGCTGTCCAAACAAACTGTAATACAATTACCAATACTATAGCATTGCGCCACCACCATTGTGGTAATATACCAGGCCGTCTTGCCCATATCAATGAAAACAAGAGTAAGAACAGCCACACGATCGGCTCATCAGGGATGGATGTGGAAAGCGAGCCACTAACAATATCCAGGTCGAACGAAAAAGGAATAGAGAATAATAATATCCAGTAGGCTAGTTTCCAATTGAGCATCATTAATAAAATGAAGAGAAACCCGACCGGTGCAGCCAGCAAAATATATTTACCAGTGTAAGCAAACAACACTACTGTAATGAACAACAGTGTGAAGCTTAAAAAAGCAAACCATTTACTACCTAGCACATCTTGCTGCATTAGCGCTTGATTGAGTTGATCATCTTATAATAAGCCATCAGCAATGTGTACATTACACTAAAGAACAAGCCAAGCAATGCGGCAACTATAAGGGTGAGCATAAGCCCCGGCCCGTTAGGACCTGAAGGTGGTATAGCTCTTGTAGTAACTTTAAGAAAACGCATATCATCATTGAACGATGCTGAAAATTCGTTGAGGATAGATACATACTTAGCACGGTCTGTAACCAACTGGTCTTTGGTAGCTTCTATATTTTGCACCTGCTCCATGGCTTTGCCATAGCCGCTGCCGCCAGCGCCTTTTACCTCTCCGGTTGTCATTGTTTCGCGGGCCGGGCTGATGATGCTATATATTTTATATTGGTCGCGCAAGCGGGCCAACGTATCTGTATAAGCATTTACCTGGCTATCTACATCCGCCAGTTTATGTTTGATAGAATTATAAATACCCTGCCTGATACCGGCATAATAGCTGCGATACATTTCTTCCAATACTTCTACCGATGTATTGGCCACATTAGCAGCAGTAACAGAATCATAAGCTATGTAGGATATTTCCATATCCTTGTATTCTGTACGCTTGATGTTGAAATTCTTATTGAATACCTCCATTAAATGCGCATGGCCTTGAGGACTATTGATATCATCTTTATATATCTGCTGGAACTGGCATTTGCGAATGATCTTGTCGCGCACCGTATCTGAATTAGCAAAGGCAGTTACCTTATCCAGGTCATCATCGCCACCATTATAATCCACAAAACGGGTTTCGTGCGTGCGAAAGATATAATTGTGATCCCCATAAAGCGGGTTGGTTACCAGGAAGCGCGTATCTGCTTTATATTTTTTATGCTTTACCGCATAGAAAATGCCACCGAGAATAGCCGCAACTATTGTTATGATAAGAACGAAGCGAAACTTTTTTTGTATCGCGCGAACAATATCTACAAGGTCAAAATGAAGTGTATCCATATGAGATCAAAAGTAAAAAGTCAAAAGTTAAAAATATCTGGTTCTTTTAGAATTAATTATTTTATATCACGGTCTCTCCGGCCTGCATTTTCTCCGCGTTTTCGGCAAACTGCAGGGCATCTATCATCTCTTGTATATTCCCATTCATAAAATCGCCGAGATTATAGATCGTCATATTGATACGGTGATCTGTAACCCTGCCTTGCGGATAATTGTATGTACGTACTTTAGCAGAACGGTCACCGGTACTTACCAGGCTTTTACGCCTTCTCGATATCTCCTCTTCATGTTTGCGTACCTGCTCCTCGTATAGTTTACTACGCATCATCTGCGTTGCTTTTTCACGGTTGCCCAACTGGGTACGCTCTGTTTGGCAAGTAATAACGGTACCAGTAGGCACGTGCGTTAAGATCACTTTGGTTTCTACCTTGTTTACATTCTGTCCACCAGCACCCCCGCTTCGGGCAGTTTCCATTTTCAGGTCGCTTTCTCTCAACTCAAAATCAATTTCTTCTGCTTCAGGCATTACCGCCACTGTTGCTGCAGAAGTATGCACCCTGCCACTTGCTTCTGTATCCGGTACACGCTGCACACGGTGCACACCACTTTCAAATTTCATAGTGCCATATACATCTTCACCCAATACCTCTAACTGAACTTCTTTAAATCCACCTACCGTACCTTCTGTTTCGCTAAGCGTAGATACTTTCCAGCCTCTTCTTTCGCAGTAGCGGAGGTACATACGTACCAGGTCGCCCGCAAATAAGCTAGCCTCGTCGCCACCCGTACCGGCACGAATTTCGAGTATTGCATTCTTTTCATCTTCAGGGTCTTTGGGTATTAATAGCAGGCGCAGTTCTGTTTCCAATTCTTCCTTTAGCTGTTCCTGTTTTTCGAGGTCTTCCTTTGCCATGTCTCTCAGCTCGGCGTCCGACTCTGTTTCGATCACTTCTTTAGCAAATGCCATGCTATCCAAACAAGCTCTATAACGTTTGTATGATTCAACTATTGTCTCGAGCTTGCGATATTCTTTACTTAATTGGGAAAATTTTTTGTTGTCACTAACAATTTCAGGATTGGTAAGCGCTACACCCAGGCCATCGAACCGGCCCCTTATTGCTTCCAATTTTTCTATTATCGAACTCATGTAAATGTTGAGAAATAAATATTAATAATCATTACTAATTCTATCCATAAAAAAAGTCTGCTAAAAAGATTAGCAGACTAAATATCATAAAGAGTAACTACAAGGTACGCTTCACTTCCACTTCTTCAAATCCTTCAACGATATCACCAGTCTTTATGTCTGAATAGTTCTTTATCTGAAGACCGCACTCATAACCCGCATTTACCTCTTTTGCGTCATCTTTAAAGCGTTTCAAAGACGTCAGTTCGCCAGTATATACAACTATACCATCACGTACCAGGTTCACCTTGGTATTACGCGTTATCTTACCATCCAACACATAACAACCTGCTATTGTACCTACACCAGTGATCTTGAATACTTCGCGCACCTCTACATTACATACGGTACGTTTCTCAACCTTAGGCTCTAACAGGCCTTCCATTGCGCTCTTTATTTCTTCTATCGCATCGTAGATGATAGAATAGGTTCTTATTTCTATGTTCTCCTGTTCTGCCAGTTTTGCAGCCTGCATAGACGGACGTACCTGGAAACCTAAGATGATAGCATCTGACGCGGTAGCGAGCAACACATCACTTTCCGTGATCTGGCCCACACCCTTATGTACCACATTTACAACAACCTCTTCAGTAGAAAGTTTTTGTAATGAATCACTCAAGGCTTCCACCGAACCATCAAAGTCACCCTTGATGATGATACCCAACTCTTTAAAGTTGCCCAATGCCAACCTACGGCCAATTTCATCCAGCGTAATATGCTTACGTGTGCGTATACCCTGCTCCCGCATGATCTGTGCACGGTGATTGGCTACTTCTTTTGCCTCATCTTCGTCTTCAAATACTTTGAATTTTTCACCCGCTTGCGGTGCACCATTCAAACCCAGCACCTGCACCGGTGTAGAAGGTATTGCTTCTTCCACACGCTGGCCGCGCTCGTTGAACATTGCTTTTATCTTACCAAAATATTGTCCACACACCACCATATCACCCTGGTATAAAGTACCGTTTTGTACTAAAATGGTAGACTGATAACCGCGCCCTTTATCCAACGATGCTTCAATAACACCACCGCTCGCTTCCCTGTCAGGGTTAGCTTTCAGGTCCAGCAATTCAGATTCAAGTGCAATTTTTTCCAGCAACAGGTCTATATTAGTACCTTTCTTGGCAGAAATTTCCTGGCTCTGGTATTTACCACCCCAGTCTTCTACCAGCAAGTTCATACCTGCCAGCTGTTCTTTTATTTTCTCAGGATTAGCTCCTTCTTTATCTATTTTGTTGATAGCAAATATCATAGGCAAGCCTGCAGCCTGCGCGTGTGATATTGCTTCTTTTGTTTGCGGCATGATCGCATCATCCGCAGCTACTACTATTACTGCTACGTCGGCAGCTTTGGCACCACGGGCACGCATTGCGGTAAACGCTTCGTGACCCGGAGTATCGAGGAAAGTGATATTTTTTCCATTTGCCGTTGTTACACGATAAGCACCAATGTGCTGGGTAATACCACCGGCCTCACCGGCTACTACATTAGCACTGCGTATATAATCGAGCAAAGATGTTTTACCATGATCTACGTGACCCATAATAGTAACAATTGGTGCACGTGGTTTCAGATCTTCAGGATCATCAAAATCTTCTTCTTCTATCTCATCTGTCTGCTCCAGGTTGATGAACTCGACATCGTAGCTAAACTCGCTTGCTACCAGTTCTATTACTTCCGCATCAAGGCGCTGGTTGATAGACACCATGATACCCAGGCTCATACACTTACTGATAACATCAGCAAAGCTTACATTTAATAAGCTGGCCAACTCACTTACAGATATAAATTCCGTTAGCTGTATTACGTTGCTTTGTTCTGCCTGTTCAGCAGCCGCACGTTTTTCAGCCATGTCATCACGCTTAGTACGGCGATATTTTGATTTCAGACTCTTACCACGGGTAGCACCTGTGAGCTTTGCCTGTGTTTCTCTTATTTTCTCCTGTATGGCTCTTGCGTCAATTTCCTGTTGCGCAGGGGTCATTGACTCTTTTGCTGTGCGACGTTGATCGCTTCTTTTTCCGCGATCGTGGAAATTGCCACCACCAGCTCTGCCTGTTCCGCCGCCGCCGTGTTGTCCACTGCTAGGCCGGCCTACACCGCCACCACCGGGTTGTCCACCGGGTCTGCCTTGTCCCGGTCTGTTATCTCTATTACCACCGCCGGGTTGTCCACCGGGTCTGCTATCCCTGTTTTGACCAGGTTGATCCGGTTTAAAGCTTTCAGGCTTTTTCTCTACAAGTATGCGTTTACGTTTGCGTTTTTCCCTATTATCCTGTTTAGGACCACTGTTCTGACTTTCTACAGGTAATTCGATCTTACCAATGATCTTAGGGCCTTCCAGCTTAGGAGCTTTCATTTCTATATGCTCCGGTTTCAGGTCTTCCTCTTCTACAGGCGGCACCACTACATGTGGTTTAGGTATTGCTTCTGTTATCTTTTCTTTCTTTTTAGCTTTTCCTTTTTCTGCAGGTTTTGCTTCTTCTGTTGCTGCCGGCTCTGGTATTGGTTTGGGTGCTTCCGCTTCTTCTTTTTTGTCTGTTTTCTTTTTAGAAGTAACTGCACCTTTTTTTAGGCCTGGATGACAGATTCATCTCTTCCAGGTTTATTTTACCGAGTACATTAGGGCCTTCCAATTTAGGCGCATTTACTGCCTTAGATTCTTCAACAGCAGGTTTTTCTTCCGCCACTTCTTCTTTAGCAACAGTAACTGCCGGTTTTTTATCTTCTACCGGAGCCTCAACTACTTTCGGTTCTTCTTTTATTTTCGGTTCTTCTTTTACTTCAGACGCTTTAGTCGCTTCCGGTTCTTTTGGTGCTTCCTCTTTCTTTTTTTCAGGTACCGGGACTACTGCGGCAGGAGCATCTTCTTTTTTATCGCGAACGGTTAGATCTAACTGGTCTTTGGTCTTCTTAATATTATCCAATAAGGAGCCCTTGGGCAAAGCAATTCCTTCGCTCTTAAGCTTGGCTGCTTTGTCTTGCGCAAATTCAGCCTGCAGCGCGTCATACATTTCTTCGGTAAGCTTTGTATTCGGATTACTTGCGTTTACCTCAAAGCCTTTATCTGAGAGATATTCTACAAGAGTTTCCTTACCGATATTAAACTCTTTGGCTGCTGCCAGTAACCTTGGTGTTTTTATTGCTGATGCCATTCAATGTCCTTCAAAAAAATATTTATTCGCTTAAAAATTATAATATACCTAGCCTACAAACCTACGCCATTTTTCTCTCAAAATGGCTTGTTTCAGAGCTTCCAGGTCTTGTAATACTTGAAAAATATACCTATTGCTCTGTGTTAAATTCAGCCTCCAATACCTTACGTACATCCTTCACTGTTTCTTCTTCCAGATCCGTACGACGCACCAGTTCTTCAACCGAAAGCTCTAATACGCTAAGGGCTGTATCGCAACCAATTTTCTTAAATTCATCTATCACCCATCCTTCTATCTCATCTGAGAATTCATCCAGGTCTATATCGTATTCCAGTTCTTCCTGCACATCCCTATACACATCTATGCTATAACCTGTTAATTCCTGTGCCAGTTTGATATTAACCCCTTTCTTACCAATAGCCAACGAAACCTGGTCAGGATCCAAATACACATCTGCGTGACTTTCTTCATTATTCAACTGCATACGGGTGATCTTGGCAGGTGTTAATGAACGCTGGATCAACAACTGCAGGTTATTAGTATAATTGATAATGTCAATGTTTTCATTGCGGAGCTCACGTACTATACCATGGATACGGCTACCCTTCATACCAACGCAGGCACCTACCGGGTCTATACGGTCATCGTAGCTTTCTACTGCTACCTTGGCACGCTCACCGGGTTCACGCACTATCTTCTTCACAACTATCAGGCCATCCATAATTTCAGGCACTTCTATTTCCAGTAACTTTTCAAGGAATGAAGCATGCGTACGGCTCAATATAATGATCGGTGTATTGTTACGCATTTCTACCTTTTTTACCACGGCACGTACCGTCTCACCTTTTTTAAAGAAATCTGTTGGTATTTGCTCAGATTTAGGCATGATCAATTCATTGCCTTCATCATCCAGCAATAGAATTTCTTTTTTCCATATCTGGTATACCTCGCCCGTTATTATTTCGCCAATACGCTCTGCGTATTTTTTCAATAAATTGTTTTTCTTCAGGTCGCCAATACGTGCTGCAAGTGTTTGCTTGGCAGCCAATATAGCACGGCGTCCAAAATCGCGCACATTTACTTCTTCATACACTTCTTCACCCACACTGTAATCAGGCTCTATTTTAGTAGCTTCAGAATAGGGTATCTGCGCATTGCTGTCTACCACCAAATCATCCTCTACTATTTCACGACGACGGAAAATTTCCAAGTCACCTGTCTGGTCGTTCACTATCACGTCAAAGTTTTCATCTGCGCCATACTTTTTTCTTAGTAAGGTTTTGAAAACATCTTCGAGCACCTTCATAAGGGTGGGCCTGTCAATGTTTTCAGCGTCTTTAAACTCCTGGAATGAATCGATAAGATTGATACTTGCCATTGTTTACTCTTTTTGTTCCCGCTATGCGGGATTTTTAATTAAAAATAATTTGTACTACTGTTTTTTTGATCTGTGAAAAAGGTATTTCTATGTTTATTACTTCTGTTTTCTTAGGTAGTTTTTGTTCCAATACTATTTTCTCTTCGTCCACAGTTTTCAATATGCCCATTACTTCTTTTTCTTCTATAGTTGTAACGGCTACCTTACGTCCTATATTCTTTTTATACTGGCGCATTTGCAATAAAGGTTCATCTATTCCCGGACTCGATACCTCCAGCGAATAATCTCCATCAGGAAACCAATTGGCAGCTTCTATAAGCGCGTATAGTTTTTTATTTACAGAGGCACTTTTATCTATAGACAACCCCCCATCGGCATCTAGGTATATCTTAATATTATTGATGGGCTTCAATTTTATATCCACCAAAAATACATCGGTGCCATCGAGTAATGGTTCCAGTAATTCTTTAACTTTTTCTAATACGTCAGTCATATATGTAAATAACAAGGGGACAACCATGTGTCCCCTTCTATTTGCTTTTTCCAATGCAAAAGTACTAAATATTTCAATAACAGCCAAAGCCAGTACGGAATTATCTTTCCATTAACGCTCCCGGATGCAATACTTAGTATCTTTGTCCTATCATGTTGTTTCGCATTATTACCTGGGCCATTGTTATTGCCCTTTTATACCGTTTCGTTATGCGGTTTATCTTCCCGGTCATTCATATTACAAGGACCACCAGCAATCGATTGCGTGATATGCAGCAAAAAATGGATGAAATGCAGCATAAACAGAATTCCTCATCCCAGTCGCAGGTAAAAGACGGCGATTATATAGATTATGAAGAAGTAAAATAACAAACAAAAATTCCCATCTTTATTATTTCAATATTATAAATATAATATTTTTTTGTGTAGATTAATTTCTATTAATTTATCAATCAATTAGTTATAGTTTTTAATGTATTATTTACATTCAAATGCAATACTGGATTGATTTTTTAATAAAAATTATTATATTTTTACTTAGGTTTTAATCCTTCCCTACCGGTTTTATTTTACCCCCTCATAAGAATATATAGTAACTAATTAGTTATTCTCTCATTCTATATATTTTTTATAACAATTTAAAACTTGTACTTATGAAAAAGAAAATTCTACTTACAGTTTTGTTGGTTAGCGGAGTATGTTATTCAACCATTACATCAGCCCAACAAGGTGAGGGCATCAGTTACCAGGCAGGGCTACGAAGCAGTACTAATGCTGTAGTTGGCAAAACAGTGACCATGCAGTTCACTCTTATTAATGATTCCACCAGCGGTACGGTGGTATATAAAGAAACACAGTCGGTAACAACCACATCTTTAGGCGTAGTAAATTGTACTATTGGTAAGGGTACGGCAACTATTGGTACATGGAAAAACATAGCATGGAACCACAGCCCTATTTATATTAATGCACAGGTAGATACCAGTGGCGGTACTGTATTTGTAGACCTCGGTACTACACAATTGCAAGCTGCTGTGTATGCCAAGAGCGCCAATGGTATTACTATGTTTCAAAGCGGTACTATCAATCCTTTCCAGATGGTGATATCTCATAGTTCTGCATATCCAACATGGGGGTTGAGCTATAATGATACCATGGATGAATTTAATTTTGTAGGTGGTGGCAATAAATCTGTAACAATTTCTTCATGGTCAGGAGGCATTTATGCTCATAATTCTTACACCAGTACAGCTATCAAACCATTCAGTTCCAGCTCTTATGGCAATATAGTGGCAGATGGCAATATTACTACTGGTAATAAAGTGCAAAGGACTGGGGATACCAGCAATATGCTGGCAATAGCATGGGGTACGTTCAGTAGCACGGGCAGTATTGTTAATGCTTCTAACAACGTAACGTTGGCAGCTCACACTACCGCTAGCGGTATATATGATATTACAATTGCAGGAGAAACCTATGATTATACTAAATATACTACAATTATAAGCTCTGGAGGTGCTGGTTTTATATCATGGGGTAGTTGGACCGGGAACCTGCGAATCTTTACATACAATACTACAGGATCACTTACAGACCAGTTCTTCACATTTGTCATGTTTAAAAAATAGCAACCATGAAGCCATATAAAATACTAATCGCTTGTATGCTGCTATGCTGCCGCATAAATGCAAACGCACAAACCATATTGTATAAGTCTGTTTTGGCCAGTGGTGGAGCAAGCTTTACAAGCGCCGGCTTATCGGCAGACTGGACAGTAGGGCAACCTATAGTGAACCAATATACAACCACAGGCCTTGTTGTTACAGAAGGGTTTCACCCAGTATATGTAGCACAAGCTGCAAATGGGGTTCCCATTGTTCTCAGCAATATTACTGCAGTAAAGACATATCCCAATCCAACCAGTTATTTACTGAACATCTCTATTGATCAGGCTTTAGAAAGACCAGTAACAATTGATATACTGGATATAGCAAGTAAAATGGTAAAGAATACTATTAATTTACCTGCAAATGCTCACATCAAAACCACGATCAACATGTCTGCACTTGCCGCAGGCACTTATATCATCAGCTTGAATGCAAATACAGATGATGCTTATATAATGAAGGTGGTGAAACAATAATTAAATACTGTTAAAAATAAAAGAGCTTCTCCTAAAGAGAAGCTCTTTTATTTTTCTTTAGGCTTAAAGATATCGTGCTCTATTGTCATGCCTTTTTCGAGATAGATGGTTTGAATACCGAATGCTTTTGCGGCAGCTACATGCTGTGGGCTATCATCTATAAACAAAGTATGCTCCGCTTTCAGTCCATTCTCATTCAGCACCAATTCGAATATCTCCTTCATAGGTTTTCTCAACCCCACCCTATGCGACAAATATATTCTATGAAAAAATACGCCAATATTAGGTATGCCATTTGCATCCATTAGTATTTTATTAAAAGCTGCTTCATGTATCTCATTGGTATTGCTGAGCAGGAAGAGATCGTAATGCAATTGTAATTGTTGTAATATTTGCAGTCTTCTTAGCGGAAAGTCTAATAACATAGCATTCCAGGCATCTATAATACTTGCTGCGACTATTTCCTTACCCGCAGCTTTTTGTAAAGCGATCACAAAATCGTCTTTACCTATATTCCCTTTTTCTAATTCATCAAAAAGAGGTGTCTGCTGTAATTGCGAATAGATCTCTGCAAAATTATCAATGCCCAATGCTATGAAAGCCTTTTCAGTAAGGCTATAATCAATATTTATTAATACACCGCCAAGGTCGAAAATAATATGCCTGATGCCTTTTATCATCTTGTAAAAATAAACCTCTATTTAGATTTTCCTTTTTTTCAGAAAAGCTATACCTTTGCAGTCCTTTTTTGACGAAAGTCAAAGGGCCTATAGCTCAGTTGGTTAGAGCACCTGACTCATAATCAGGTGGTCCCAGGTTCAAGTCCTGGTGGGCCCACACAAAGACAGACAAGGATCCCATCATTTTTGGGATCCTTTCTTTTTTTCTACTCGCACTGAATTTCGCACTAAAGTCTTTTTCTAATGGTGTCAGGAATGACATCTTCGAATTCATTATCTATAGAAATGCCATTCATTGACTTGATAAAAGGGACATATTTGGTGCTTAAAGCAACTGAGCTATAGGCCGTTGGCTTATTAAGGAGTCTGTTTTTAAACTATAATAACAGTTCTTTTATATTTTCTGACATCTTCAACCGACTTAGCAGTCCGCATTATTACTAAAGCCCTTTTCAATGATAAAAGTATTTTGTTAGCCAAATCTTTACCAAGAATAGTATGAAAAAACTCTTAGGGTATTCTATTAGCGAACTTATACCATTTACCATTTATCTTTTTAAGGAAAACGCTTGTACCATCTTTGTCGACATACATTGCGGTGTCCTCCATCAAAAAAAAATTTTGCGAAATAAAATATAGCTGTATATTTGCACCAGTTCTTTACCATATATACTTATCAAGAAAGGCAGAGGAAATGGTCCAATGAAGCCTTAGCAACCGCTCCGATATATACTTCGGAAAATGGTGCTAATTCCATCCTGACAAGGTTCAGGAGAGATGAGTCGGATGCAATAGTTTAATACCAACTGGTTATAATACTTAAGCACTTCTGATTCATTCGGAAGTGCTTTTTTTATTGGGTTTAACTATCAAATCTGTATTCTTTATAAGAGCGGTATGGCAATTAGCTGCAAAATTTTTAAAATGAAACACTATACAACAATAGCCGGCAGTCTCCTTTCAAATGTTCGCTCCTCAGCAACATTGATGGCTATGTGTTGTTGTACTTGTTGTTGCTGTTGTTGTAGCAACTAACATCTCAATTGAAATTTTCTTGAGATAGTTCTGATGGTTGCTAAGCAGCCACAGGTCAATTATTTCCCGCTTCGGGAACATTCTTAATTTTTCGAATTTTTAATTCAACAGTATGTCACATATACTTAAAGGCGCCGCTGTGTCTTTACTTGAAGAGATACGTTCACTGGACATAAAAGATGTATTACATCTTGTACAGGAACAGTTTCCAAATGCTATTACTTTTTCTACCAGTTTTAGTAATGAAGACCAGGTAATAACCGACCTGATCGATAAAAGCAAGGTGCCGGTAAACATATTTACGCTTGATACAGGACGCCTGTTTGAAAGTACATATGATACATGGGAAAGCACTAATGCCCACTATGGCATACACATAAAAGGATATTCTCCGGATACAACTTTACTACAAAATTTTTTGGATCAACATGGTCCGAACTCATTCTATCAATCTGTAGAGCGTAGAAAGGAGTGCTGTGCTATAAGAAAAATTGCGCCACTAAAAAAAGCATTGCAAGGGTATGCAGTGTGGGTAACAGGTATTAGAGCGGAACATTCCATTAGCAGGCAGGGAAGCGCGATCATAGAATGGGATGAAGAGAATAAGATCATTAAATACAACCCTTTGCTACACTGGACCACCGAAGAGGTCAGCCAATATATCCGGCAAAACCATCTCCCTTACAACATTTTGCATGACCAGGGATATGTGAGTATAGGCTGCGCACCTTGTACAAGAGCCATAAGAGAAGATGAAGATTTTAGAGCCGGAAGGTGGTGGTGGGAAGATGATAGTAAGAAAGAATGCGGGTTACACATAAAACAATAAAAAAATAGTCATGAAAAAACAAACATTAGATTACCTGGATCAGCTTGAGGCTGAATCAATTTACATACTAAGAGAGGTTGCAGGACAATTTGAAAGACCGGCACTCCTGTTTAGTGGCGGCAAGGATTCTATAACGCTTGTGCATCTGGCACTCAAGGCATTCCGGCCCGGGAAATTTCCGTTTCCATTGGTGCATATAGATACAGGGCACAATTTTAAAGAAGCCCTCAACTATAGAGATAAACTTGTGAAAGACCTTGGTGAAATATTAATAGTAAGAAAAGTGGAAGATACTATTAAGCATAGAAATTTAATAGAACCGAAAGGAAAATTCGCAAGCAGAAACTCGCTTCAAACCTATACTTTATTAGACACCATAAAGGAGTTTGGGTTTGATGCCTGCATTGGAGGCGCCCGTAGAGACGAAGAGAAGGCAAGAGCAAAAGAGCGCATTTTCTCAGTAAGAGATGAATTTGGACAATGGGATCCTAAAAAACAACGCCCGGAATTGTGGAATATTTATAATGGTAAAATACAGAAAGGTGAAAATGTAAGAGTATTCCCAATCAGTAACTGGACAGAACTGGATGTGTGGAATTACATAAGAAGAGAAAAGATAGAACTGCCGTCTATTTATTTCGCACATGAAAGGGCTGTGATAGAATATGAGAATCAATTGGTAGCAGTCTCTCCTTTTATACAACTTAACGATGATGATATAGTTGTAAACAAGCGAGTTAGATACCGCACGGTTGGGGATATGTCTTGTACAGCGGCAGTTAGCTCAGATGCTATAACAATAGATGACATCATACAGGAGATAAGTATAAGCCGAACAAGTGAGCGTGGCGAAACACGCATAGATGATCGCGCATCTGAAGCAGCAATGGAAGACAGAAAAAAGAATGGCTATTTCTAACATAAAAAAAATAAAATCATGGATATACTTCGTTTTATAACAGCTGGCAGTGTTGATGACGGGAAAAGCACGTTGATCGGGCGTCTCCTATACGACAGCAAAAGCATTTTAACCGACCAGCTACAGGCTATACAGCGCGCTACAAAAAGCACACAAAATGGCGATATTGATCTTGCGTTACTAACAGATGGTTTGCGTGCAGAAAGAGAACAGGGAATTACTATTGATGTGGCGTATAAATATTTCGCAACCAATAAGCGCAAATTCATTATAGCTGACGCCCCGGGCCATATACAATACACGAGAAATATGATAACAGGCGCGTCTAACGCAGACCTGATCATTATACTTGTAGATACAAGAAATGGGATTACAGAACAAACAAAACGCCATTCCATTATTGCTTCTTTACTTAGACTCAGACATGTAGTAGTTGCTATTAATAAAATAGACCTGGTTGAGAATGCTGAACAGACCTTTATACAAATAGTATCGGAATTTAAGAATATAGCTGATGTTTTATCATTAGACGATGTATCATACGTACCTATCAGCGCTCTGAATGGAGATAATATAGTTGAACGGTCTGTAAATACACCTTGGTATAGCGAACCAACACTACTTGAAATACTTGAGAACACAGAAGTGATCGACGACGATAATGTGGCGCAAGCAAGGTTTTCAGTACAATATATCATACGTCCGCAAACAAACGAATATCATGATTACCGTGGTTATGCAGGCAGGATAATAAGCGGGGCGTATAAGAAAGGAGATACAATATTAGTCACATCTAACGCTATTCCTAACATCATAAAAAGCATACAGGTAAATGGTATAGATGTAGAGGAAGCATTCGCGCCACAAAGCGCTGTATTACTTCTGGAAACTGATGTTGATATCAGCAGAGGCGACTTGATCTTTAAGCAAAAAAACGACATTCTAATACAACGTGAATTTGATGTTTTGCTTACCTGGATGGATACAAAGCCCCTTATAACAGGTAACCGGTATTTATTGCAAATAAACAGCAAAACAACACCGGCTATCGTAAGTGAGATCGATTATGTTATTGACGTCAACACGCTAAACAAAGTATATGGAACAAGTACAATAGGACTAAATGAAATAGCCAGGGTGAAAATAAGAACCGCAGACGATGTAGTTGCTGATAAATATGCAAGAAACAAAGGAACAGGTAGCGCTATTCTTATAGATGAAACAAGTCATTTAACAGTGGCCGGTATTATGATACAATAAAATCAGAAATCATGTATAGAGATTTTTTAAAAAAACTATTAGTGAGGAATAATGAGCATTTTGGGAATATTCCTGATATTGAATTACTGCATCATTTTGCTGATGAGCTCTTTAGGTTTTTGTTTATACCATTAAAAGCCGCAAAAAATACAGAGGTACAATTACAGAAAGACCTAAAACAGTTACAGGATACATTCTCATCTATACTTTTTGATGTATTACACCAAAAAGAAGATGTGATGATAAATGAAGAAAACTTTTTTAGTGCGCTTCCGTTCATTTATGACAACCTGCTTGAAGACGTTGCCTCGATCATGCGTTATGATCCGGCAGCGGAATCTATAGAAGAAATACTGGTTGCATACCCCGGATTTTTTGCCACTGCTATTTACAGGATCGCGCATCAATTATACCAACAACAAATTGCCACTGTTCCAAGACTATTAACAGAATATGCCCACAGTAAGACGGGTATAGATATACATCCGGGGGCGAAAATAGGGAAGTCATTTTTCATTGATCACGGAACAGGGATCGTAATTGGAGAGACAACCAAAATAGGTGATAATGTAAAAGTATACCAGGGCGTAACTCTTGGCGCGCTTAACGTAGCAAAAGAGTATGCAAAGACCAAACGGCACCCCACTATAGAAGATAATGTAGTCATCTATTCCGGAGCAACAATACTTGGCGGGGAGACAACAATAGGACACGATAGCGTGATTGGCGGTAATGTTTGGTTAACCAATAGTGTCGAGCCCTATTCAGTTGTTTATCACAAAAGCAACATTGTAGTGAGAGACAAGAATCCATTAGCAGAACCATTGAATTTCATCATTTAAAAAAACATACAGAAAATGAAAGCAAAAAACATCCTCGAAACAATTGGCAATACGCCACATGTACAGATCAACAATTTATTTGGAACAGATCACCAGGTTTGGATAAAACTTGAAAAAAGCAATCCCGGAGCCAGCATTAAAGACAGGATAGCATTAGCTATGATAGAAGATGCAGAGAAAAAGGGATTACTAAACAAAGATAGCATCATCATTGAGCCAACGTCAGGTAATACAGGCATTGGGCTTGCATTGGTAGCGGCTGTAAAAGGGTATAAGCTTATACTTGTAATGCCTGAATCTATGAGTGTGGAGCGAAGAAAGATCATGTCATCTTATGGCGCATCTTTTGAGCTTACACCCAGAGAAAAAGGGATGAAGGGTGCAATTGAAAGAGCAAATGAGTTGGCCGCTGCTACACCTAATTCATGGATACCAAGACAATTTGACAATCCAACAAATACAGAAATTCATAAGACTACCACGGCAAGGGAAATAATCAACGATTTTCCGGAAGGATTAGATTATATAATAACCGGAGTAGGTACAGGTGGACATATTACGGGTATCGCTGAGGTCTTGAAACAGCAGTTTCCTTCATTAAAAGTCTATGCGGTAGAGCCAGACCTCTCACCTGTATTAAGTGGAGGTAACCCTGGCCCTCATCCGCTTCAAGGACTTGGTGCCGGATTTATACCTTCTATTTTGAACACGAGTATTCTTGACGGAGTTATACAGGTATCCAAAGAGGAAGCATTCGCATATACACAACGTATAGCAAAAGAAGAAGGAATTCTTACCGGCATATCCACCGGCGCGGCACTTGCCGCAGTAGCAAAAAAACTTGCGGATATTCCTAAAGGGGCAAGGGTGCTTACGTTTAATTACGACACCGGGGAAAGGTATTTGTCAATTGAGGGACTTTTTTAATCATCACAAAAACTTAAACAATGTATCCAGGAAAAGTAATCATAGCAGGAGCAGGACCGGGTGATCCGGAACTACTGACACTCAGAGCATTCCATTACCTCAAAATTGCTGATGTGGTATTGGCAGACAGGTTAGTAAGTGAAGAGATACTCAACTTATATGTAAATCCAAAAGCAGAGATCATTTTTGTTGGGAAACAGGGATATTCTAAAAAATCAGTGTCGCAAGAAGAAACAAACAGATTATTAGTAGCGTATTCATTTCAAAATAAATTAGTAGTTCGGCTTAAAGGGGGTGATGTTGCAATCTATTCAAATGTATTAGATGAGCTAAAGACATTAAATGAATATCATGTTTCTTATGAGATCATTCCGGGTATTACAGCAGCATCAGGTGCATCTGCATACAGCGGAATACCTTTAACCGCACGTGGTTACGCAGATGCTGTAAGGTATTTGACTTATCATAAGAAAGAAAAGAAAACTGCTGCTTATTGGCAAGAGCTGGCTGACACAAACGATACACTTGTTTTGTATATGTCAGGTAATAATATTGGTGAATTTATAAAGCATCTCGGCGAACACCAAGTAACCGGAAAATCTATTGCTGTTATAGAGCAGGCAACAACGCCATATCAAAAAATAGCTATTTATACATTCAATGATTTTACAGCCAAGAGCGACAAAACTTATACTTCGCCAACACTTATTATAATAGGAAAGGTCGTCGATCTCTATGCGCGGTTTGCCTGGCAACCTAATAGTGAACAGAATACCTCATACTTCAGAGATCTGAATACCAAGAAACATAGCTACAATGAAACATTATTATAGCACATAAATATTTTAGAAAATGCTTGAAACATCAAAATTGGAAACACTAAAAAAGCTATTAGCTACTGTTTCGCAGGAAGAATTGGTATGGATAAACGGATTTCTTTCCGGTATAACCCATACAATTAGTATTCCTAATAATATTCAGGAATCCGGTCGGGTAAGCAACGCCATCGATAAGATCACAATTGTATATGGCACTGAAACAGGGAATGCTAAATCCTTAGCAACACAATTATCTATCTATGCCAGAAAAAAAGGCATCAGTGTGAAATTGTCCGCACTTGACCAATATAAGCCCGCAGACCTCGCTAAAGAAAAATATTTTTTTGTAATAATAAGCACGCAAGGTGATGGAGAACCTCCCGCTGCGGCGAAAAGATTTTACGAATATATACACAGGGGTGATCTCTCCATTCCTCACTTAGAATTTGGTGTTATTGCTTTAGGCGATTCAGCCTATCCATTATTCTGCAAGACCGGAGAAGATGTTGATATTAAACTAAAAGAAGCAGGTGGCACACGAATTGCCTCATTAAAAAAATGTGATATTGATTATGAGCAAGATGCAACCGAATGGTTTGAAAATGCATTAGCAGTTTTAAGGAGCGTTAATTCGCCAACATTGCCATCCGTGGGAAAAGTACAAAGCAAAAATAAAAGGCAAATATATAATGGGAATGTAGTAGGTCATATTAATCTTAATGATACAGGCTCAAACAAAGAAACTTATCACATAGAAATAGCAACTGAGGGTATCGTATATGCCCCGGGAGACTCTATTGGTATTATTCCAAGTAATCCCATTGAGTTGGTGGACGCTATTATAAATATTACAGGTGTGGATAGAGATAAAGTTATTGATCACAGGGGCAAAAGTGCAACCATATTTAGTCTTTTGCATAAAGAACTCAACATAACCTATTTGTTACCTTCTGTGGTAAAAAAGTATGGGAACATTACACAACAAAACATTCCCGAAACAAAGATCGGCTTATGGGATCTATTAAACATTTACCCTGTCAATAGCCCGGTTCAATTCGAAACAGTTATTGCTGAACTAAATACTATTTCCCCGCGCCTGTATTCGATATCCTCATCTCCGTCTGCCCATGGTGATGAAGTGCATATAACCGTTTCTAAAGACAACTATTCAATAAATGGAGAGCTAAAATTTGGTTTATGTTCTAACCAGTTATCTAATCAAGACATCAATTCCAATGTTGAGATTTTTGTACATAAGAATAATATTTTCAGGTTACCTGAAAATAATAAAGACATTATTATGATAGGCCCAGGGACCGGTATAGCACCGTTTAGGTCTTTTTTACATGAAAGAAATGCTCTTGGCGCCAACGGGAAAAATTGGTTGTTTTTCGGTGACCAGTGTTTTGTGACGGACTTCTTATACCAGACAGAAATTCAGGAATGGGTAGCAACAGGATTGTTAACAAACGTAAGTCTTGCTTTCTCAAGAGATCAGCAAGAGAAAATATATGTCCAGGACAGGATAAAGGATAACGGAGGGGAGTTCTATAAATGGCTGGAAGAAGGAGCATACATATACATCTGCGGTTCAAAAGACCCTATGAGTATTGATGTTGAAAATGCCATTCTGGAGGTCATACAAAAACATGGGGATAGATCTGAAGATGAATCCGTAGCATATCTTGAAATGTTGAAAAGTAATGATAGATTTTTTAAAGACGTTTATTAAACATAATTAAAATGAGCAAAAAACAAAAACTCTCCCCGATAGAGCAAATAAAGATGAATAGCAAAGGTTTGAGGGGCAAGTTAAAAGAAAGCATTGAAAATAAAATTACAGGTGCCATAAGTGAGGATGACCAGGCAGTAATTAAATTTCATGGAATGTATCAACAGGATGACCGGGACAGAAGAGTGGAACGTGCTGCTAAAAAACTGGAGCGGCTTTATTCATTCATGATAAGACTAAGATTACCGGGAGGGTTTTTAAAACCGGAACAATGGGTAGTCTTGCATAACATTGCTGGTGAAAACTCAACAGGAGTAATAAAGATCACAACAAGACAAACAGTACAACTGCATGGGATATTAAAGTCAAAGATAAAACCAACCATTAAGTCATTCAATATAGCATTGCTTGATTCTGTAGCTACGTGCGGGGACATAAACCGTAATGTTTTATGTGCTGCACATCCAAAGCAATCTGCTATTCATGAGCAGGTGTTTAGCTATGCAGATAAGATAAGCGAATTATTAAAGCCAAAAACACGCTCATATTATGAAATATGGCTTGATGAGCAAAAGATTGAAGAACGATCTGAAGAAGACCCATTATACCAGGATCGCTATTTACCAAGAAAATTTAAAATTGGCATTGCCATACCGCCTAATAATGACGTAGATGTGTTTGCCAACGATATAGGGCTGATCGCAATTATTGAAAATGATGAGCTCACAGGTTTCAATATAGCAATAGGTGGAGGCTTGTCAACAACTCATGGCAACCCGGATACGTATCCGAGACTGGCATCAATAATTGGATTTGTTGATAATGAAGAAGGGTTGCTTAAAACTGTTTATGAAATATTAACAATACAACGTGATTTTGGTAATAGAAGTGACAGGAAGCTGGCTCGTTTAAAATACACTATTGATACTAATGGTCTTGATTGGTTCAAAGAAGAATTAGAAAAACGCATTGGGTTTAAGCTGGGAAGTCCTCGTGAATACCATTTCTCAGAAAGAAAAGATTATTATGGCTGGGAGCAAAATCATGAAGGCAAGTGGTTTTATACTGTTTTTGTAGAAAATGGAAGGGTGCTGGATGAAGGAACAACTTTCCTGAAAACGGCTTTGTTAGAAGTGGCAAAAACAGGTAAGGCGAACTTTAGATTTACATGTAATCAAAATGTTATCCTAAGTGATATAGAAGCTAAAGACAAAAATGACATAGCAGAAATATTGCAGCAATACAATATTATTAGTCATACTTCAGGTGCTTCACTAATCAGGCGAAATGCTATGGCTTGTGTTGCATTTAATACCTGCCCATTAGCTTTGGCAGAAGGGCAACGCTATTTACCTGCGTTAATTACAAAGATCGAACCTATAATATCTAAGTATGACCTGGATGATGAGGATATCATAATAAGAATGACCGGCTGTCCTAATGGATGCGCTCGTCCATATATCGCGGAAATAGGTTTTGTAGGTACCGCATATGGTAAATATAATATGATGCTTGGTGGCGATAGAAGCGGTCAAAGGTTAAATAAGATTTACAAAAACGATCTTAATGAATCGGAAATTTTAAATGAACTAGACATGCTTCTGAGCTCTTTTAAGCAAACCAGGGAACAGGATGAACATTTTGGAGATTTTGTAACAAGAAAAAAAATAGTACAACAAGTATAATATCAAATAGCAATGAAAAGCAATTCAATTCTTTTAATCAAGATGGGTTATTTCAGGTTCATTATCTGTCCCTAAGGGGACAATATAGCTATGTACCAAAGCACATAATCATTTTTATTAATCGAAAAAATTAATCATGTTATTTAAATATAAATCATTAACTGCAATACTTTTTATTTCATTTAATAGTGTTAAGGGCAATACACTGGATTCAAATAGTTTTAAACACAAATCTAATGCCTCAATAAATGAACAAAATGAGTCAGATACCCGCCTGGATATTCAATTCAAACCTCATGGTCAAATCTGGAGTCAGGTGTTTGGTGATGTTTACTATAAAGCCCATGCTGATACCATTGGTGGTGGTCGTGGAGTATCTAACCAATATGCCAGTGTTCCCAGGAACAGGGATGCGTTTCAATTTCGTCGAATATATTGGGGCTATAACTATTTTATTAGTCAAAAATTTTCTACCGAACTATTGCTTTCATCAGAAGATGATTTCTCATCAGGCGATCTGTTACAGAATAATAAATTAGCTCCATACATAAAATGGGTAAATATTCGCTGGAAGAACATCATTCGGGGTACTGATATTGTTATTGGACAACAGCCCACACCCGCTTTTTCTTTGTTAACTGACAAAGTTTGGAGTTACAGATCTGTAGAACGTACCGTGGCAGATATCCGGAGAACCCCGTCATATGATTTTGGTATCGCTATACAGGGGGAATTTATACCTGGTAACGACAATTTTGGGTATAATCTTATGGTAGGTAATGGCCAGGCGGCAAAACCTGAAAACGATAATTTCAAATGGTTTTATGGAGATGTGTTTGCTCAATTTTATAATAAACACCTGGTGCTGGATATATATGCAGATCATGAAAGGCTAAATTGGACACCAGTGTGGCATCATGATCGTACCATGTTGAAAGGTTTTATAGCCTACAACGCTGCTAAGTTCACTATAGGTTTAGAAGGGTTCATAAATACTATACATGCAGATGATATTGCTGTCAGGGAAAAGGACGGAGGATTAGATACACTTACCAATAAGTCAAGTGCCATATCTTTTTATGTAAGAGGTAAAATTTATAGGAAGCAATTGTCATTTTTTGCCAGGTATGATTACTACAATCCAACCGCTAACATAAATAACAACAAGTATAGTAAATACACGCCACTCACATCAAATTATGATCCTAACACAAAGGAATCTTTTTTGAGCTTAGGGCTGGATTGGACTACTGTGCCTAATGTGCACTTTATACCAAATGTATGGTACAATGCATATAACAATGCCGGACCTAAAAGTTACGGAGCAAGTAATAGTGATTATGACCTGGTATATAGGCTCACGGTCTCTTATATATTTAATGCTCCGAAAAGATTTAATGAATGGCAATAGAGAAAGGACCACTCATCAGAAACAAAAAATAATGAATGAAATTAAACTATTTCGGAAATGAACAGCATATATACTAATACAGAAAAATACAACCCCCTATTCCCGGTTTTTTTAAAACTGGAAGACCTTCGCCTGCTTATTGTTGGTGGCGGCAGTACAGGCCTTGAAAAATTGAAGACCGTCCTTCAGCAATCGCCATTTACAAAGATAAAGCTCGTTGCTACTTATTATAAAAAGGAGATAGTAGAATATGTGGCAGATAAAGAAAATATTGTATCGGTCAATAAACATTATTCTCAGGAAGACCTTAATGATATTGACATAGTAATTGTTGCAGTGGATGACCCTACTGTGAGCAAACAAGTATGGACTGATACAAGACATAAGAACATATTGTTGAACGTGGCAGATAACCCCGGGTTATGCGATTTTTATCTGGGCTCTATAGTTACAAAAGGGAATTTGAAAATTGCGATTTCTACAAATGGCAAATCCCCAACAATTGCAAAACGGGTTAAGGAGGAGCTACAAGTTTATATTCCTGATGACATTGACCTATTGCTGGACAATATGCATACAATTCGCAGCAACATAAAAGGCGACTTCAATTTTAAAGTAAACGAACTAAATAAGATCACTGATAAAATGATCGTTACTAAGAATTTCAAAACAAAGTCGGGCAAAAACTCTTCTGCTGCTCTTATTGTGCTTGGATTTACAGGCTTATTGTTGGTATGGAACTTAGTTGTATACTATTCTCATACTACCAACTTATTTTCAACAGGTTGGGCATATACCAAGACAATTGATTCGCAATTCTTTTTTATGATATTGGCAGGATTTGTGGCTCAGATGGTTGATGGTGCTATTGGTATGGGTTATGGTGTAACATGTACTTCAATATTATTGTCCATGGGTGTGAACATTACCGCAATAAGCAGAAGTGTTAATACAGCCAAGATATTTTCAATAGGAAGCTCGGGCTATAAGCATTATAAGTTGGGAAACGTAAACAAAAAATTATTCAAGGCAATGGTAATACCAGGTGTGTTAGGAGCAATAACAGGTGCTTATTTGCTGGTAAAGCTTGGCGACGAGTATTCAAAGTATGTACGTCCCCTTTTGGCTATCTACACATTGTTCCTGGGTATCAGAATATTTTTGCTTGCTCTTAGAAAAAGCAAGGAGATAAAAAAGGTAAAGCGTGTTGGTTGGTTAGCGGCAGCTGGTGGCTTTGTAGATGCTTTTGGCGGAGGTGGATGGGGACCGCTGGTAACAAGTACGCTCATTTCTAAAGGCCGTACTCCGCGGGTGGTGATTGGAAGCGTAAATATTACCGAAGCATTCGTAGCATTTGCAAGTGTGGCAACTTTCTTCATATTAATAGGAATTAGTCATTGGCAGGTGATTATCGGTCTAATCATCGGCGGCCTACTAGCAGCACCATTAGCAGCAAAAATTTCCGGCAAACTTCCTATAAAAACAATGTTAATAATAGTGGGATCTTTTGTGGTTTTCTGGAGTGTAAATGTGCTTGTTCACTTAAAATAATATATAAAATACCCATGGCCGAGTGGTTAGGCGTCAGATGGCAAATCTGAATACAGCAGTTCGAATCTGTTTGGGTATTCCATATTGACTTAGACAAATCAGTAAAAATGAACGTACACATAAAAAAGATAGGTGATTTATGGAAAAGGTTTAGTAGCAATCTCTTGAGGTTGATAAAAAAACTATTTACCTATGATGAATCAAATTATTGGAACCACTTTTGATAATGAGCTAAGCAGGTTAAAGTAGGCAGTTGAATCACAGCTATAAACAAATAATAGTTAATATGCGTCACTGCACTGAAAATCGCACTATAATGTCTTTCTAAGTGCCAAAATTGACACCTATTCATTTTAACATCGGAATGGATAGTTTAGCATCAAAATGCTCATGAAAGTCTTTGCAGACAAGCATTTGAATAACTATAACATTGCACTTTTGATATCAAAAAAAGGTATTGGTGCCCCACTCATAATCAGGTGGGCTCACACAAATACAGACAAGGATCCCATCATTTTTGGGATCCTTTCTTTTTTCTTCCCGCACTGGAAATTGCACTAAAGTCATTTTCTAATGGGTTAAAAACAACATCTTGAAATTCATTATATATTAGAATGTCTTGCTGTACTTGATACATGTGTTTTTGTCTTTCTAAAAACATAAATGTATAAACCAGATATTACCTATTAAAAAAGTGTGTAGAAATGCTTCCCCACTCTTGTGCAAATGAAATATTGTAACTTATTTTAATTGAAGTATGTTAAAAGGGGTAGTTGTAAAATGACCAACTTAACTTGGTCTCACTATAAGAGCGTTTCTGTTTTTTTAAACTTTCCGCCTGATTTTTTACGTGAATGTTTAGACCTGCTATCTCTTAAAAAGGCCTGGTTTTTTATTATCACTTTCGAGTATTATTTCTCTAAGCAACATTGTTAAATCGGTATCTATGCCAGGTACGTTTTCTATTATTTGCTGATAGGCAACTCCATGTCTGTAGAGTCAATTTACTTTTCAATTATTGGCATGATTTTTTAGCTCATTTTTTTCTCCTAAAAATTAATGGTTTTTACATGCAATAATTAATTATTTAAAAAATAATAACATACAATTTTGAGACGAAATGTTTATTGATTCATTGATTATACACACACACTTGTATGAGCATCAAAAACAACAAAACTGAAAGTTCTGCTAATGATGAAATTGCTGAACTCAATGGGGGACAATCTTCTGATATGATAGAAGTAAACGTTGCTCCCAACATACCGGATCTTCCTAAAAAAACTAAAAAGAAACACGAAAAATTACCTGTTCACACAACCATATATGCACTGCCTGCCGAAGTCCTGGATAAAGAATTATTGAATGTACTGATAGAAGTAAGGAATGGAAATTTCAGTGTTCGCATGCCTATAGACCAGGTAGGTATTAATGGTAAAATATGTGATGTTCTTAATGAGATCATCTCAATGAATGAAAAAATGACTCATGAGTTCACTAGGGCAACAAACACAATAGGGAAACAAGGTAAACTGACACATCGTATAGAGGTACCATTTGCTAAGGGGTCGTGGAGTACAGGTGTAGATTCATTAAACACACTTATTTCCGATCTGGTTCATCCTACCATAGAAATAGCGAGAGTTATTAGTTCAGTGGCAAAAGGCAATCTGTCAGAACAAATGCCAATGCAGATAGGCGATCACATATTGCAGGGAGAATTTGCGCGAATAGCCAAAGAAGTGAATGACATGGTGGAGCAGCTGAACCTATTTTCGATGGAGGTAACACGCGTGGCTTTGGAAGTAGGTACAGAAGGTAAACTGGGAGGACAGGCAAAAGTGAAAGGTGTAGGCGGCGTATGGAAAGACCTTACAGATTCTGTAAACCAAATGGCTTCTAACCTGACCGCACAAGTACGAAATATAGCTGAAGTAACCACAGCGGTTGCAAAAGGTGATCTTTCACGCAAGATCACAGTGGATGTAAAAGGAGAAATACAGGAATTGAAGAACACGATCAATACGATGGTGGATCAACTTAATTCCTTCTCTTCTGAAGTAACACGTGTGGCATTGGAAGTAGGTACAGAAGGCAAACTGGGCGGACAAGCGCAAGTAAAGGGTGTAGCGGGTACATGGAAAGACTTGACAGACTCTGTTAACCAGATGGCATCTAACCTTACAGGGCAGGTGCGAAATATTGCGGAGGTAACAACTGCAGTTGCAAAAGGCGATCTATCTAAAAAAATTACTGTTGATGTAAAAGGTGAAATATCTGAATTAAAAAATACTATCAATACAATGGTGGACCAGTTGAATTCATTTTCAGCTGAGGTAACACGTGTAGCGTTGGAAGTAGGTACAGAAGGAAAATTGGGTGGTCAAGCAAAAGTGAAAGGTGTAGGCGGTGTATGGAAAGACCTTACAGATTCTGTAAACTATATGGCATCTAACCTCACAGCGCAAGTGCGTAACATTGCTGAGGTAACAACAGCTGTGGCAAAAGGCGATCTATCGAGAAAAATTACGGTGAATGTTGAAGGGGAAATATTGGAATTGAAGAACACTATAAACACAATGGTGGACCAGTTGAATTCATTTGGTTCTGAAGTGACACGTGTGGCACGTGAGGTGGGTAGTGAAGGTAAGTTAGGTGGACAAGCAACAGTAGAAGGTGTAGGTGGTGTATGGAAAGATCTTACAGACTCTGTTAACCAGATGGCAGGTAATCTTACAGGCCAGGTACGAAATATTGCAGATGTAACAACTGCCGTTGCAAATGGTGACCTTTCTAAGAAAATCACAGTTGACGTACAAGGTGAAATACTGGAGCTGAAAAATACGATCAACACAATGGTTGATCAGTTGAATTCATTTGGTAGTGAAGTAACACGTGTGGCACGTGAAGTAGGTAGTGAGGGTAAATTAGGTGGACAGGCTACGGTGAAGGGTGTGGGTGGTGTATGGAAGGACCTTACTTATAGTGTAAATCAAATGGCCTCTAATCTTACAGGACAGGTACGTAATATAGCAGAAGTAACAACAGCTGTTGCTAATGGAGACCTTTCAAAAAAGATTACGGTCGCGGTAGAAGGTGAAATATTGGAGTTGAAGAACACCATTAATACTATGGTTGACCAACTCAATTCATTTGCATCAGAAGTAACACGCGTAGCATTGGAAGTAGGAACAGAAGGTAAGCTGGGAGGGCAGGCAAAAGTAAAAGGTGTTGGAGGTGTTTGGAAAGGATTGACAGACTCTGTTAACCAGATGGGGTCTAACCTTACAGCACAAGTGCG